>CAJDTL010000038.1_pt1 | contig 37260 bp, 36 predicted proteins | sample 7389871 | NCBI WGS metagenome assembly CAJDTL01 (sample SAMEA7055650, study PRJEB34461) | soil metagenome | biome: terrestrial ecosystem; feature: Peninsula; material: soil | place: Antarctica | collected 2016 | reverse complement strand
GCCATCGACTGCACAATCCGCAGCCGGGCGGTGGCCAACGGCAGCGAGCGCTGGTAGACGATTTCGCGCACGCCGGCCATGAAGTAGTCCCCGGCCGTCAGCAACCCTCCGCCGATGACGATGATGGACGGGTTGAGGAGGTTTACACAACTCGCCAGCACGTCGCCAACATCCCGTCCGGCCTGGCGCATGGCAGCAATGGCGGGAAGGCTGCCCCTGTGCGCGAGCTCCAGTACGTCCTCGCCGGTGGCCGCCGGTATTCCGCCGGCAGTCAGGGCCGCGGCGACGGCCGGGCCCGAGGCCAGCGCTTCCAGACAGCCGTAATTTCCGCAGCGGCACAACACGTCATTGCCGCGCGGCACCCGTACGTGCCCGATGTCCCCCGCTGTACCGTCGGATCCGCGCTGTAGCAGTCCGCCGCTGATGATTCCGGCGCCGATGCCGGTCGCGACCTTGACGAACAACAAATCCTGGGCATGCGGCCAGTATGTGGCGCGCTCCCCGAGCGCCATGATATTCACGTCGTTGTCCACCAGGACCTCGGTCGCCAGCGACCGCTGCACATATCCCGGGACATCGAAGCCATCCCAGCCGGGCATGATCGGCGGGTTGGCCGGGCGGCCGGTGGAATGCTCCACCGGCCCCGGCAATCCAATTCCGGTCCCTGCCAGTTCCCGTTCGCGCCGTCCTGCCTGCGCCAGCAGCTTTCCGCAGTCCTGCACGACAAGATCGAGCACCGCCTGCGGGCCCGCCGAAACGTCAATGGAGGCGCGGGATTCGCACAACACACGTCCACCGAGGTCCGTCAGCGCCACGAGCATGTGGGTTGCGCCGATGTCCGCGGCAAGAACGACGCGCGCCGTTGGTTGAAAAGCCAAGCGCGACGGCGGTCTGCCGCCGGAAGAGACAGCCTCACCGGCCGGGCCAATCAGCCCGGAGACCGCCAGAGCCTCTATTCTGCTGGCCACCGTAGACCGGGCTAACCCGGTAATCTCCGCCAATTCCGCCCGGGTTCGCGCATGTCCGTCGCGGAGCAGCTGAAAAAGATCTCCCGCGCGAGAAAAGTTTGCCCCGGAGCCCGTGTGCATAGCGGGCCCGGCGCCGGTCAGAGGTGGCATTAGCATGCCTTATTGATAGCACGCCCTGATAGCACGCCGCACTTATAGCCGCCACAATTCCATTTTATGGCGGCAACTTTGCTACTTTTGCTTGACGCTCGGCAAAAGGTGACCTACGTTGTTGAATGACTAGTGAACCACCCCGCGCTACCGTCAGGAGAACCCGTGACTTACTCCCTTCAGCTCTACACCGTCCGAGGCCCCTTGGAGGCGGATCTTCCCGGGACCATTGCGCGGGTGGCCGGGATCGGCTACACGGCAGTGGAACCGTACAATTTTGTCTCCACCGCGGACGAGTTGGCCGCGGCGCTGACCGCGAACAATCTCACTGCACCGTCCGGGCATGCACCGCTGCTGCGCGAGGACCAGGATGAGATATTCGCCGCCGCCCGGAAGCTGGGCATTTCAACGGTGATCGATCCGCACGTGGACAGCAGCCGCTGGAGCACCGAAGAGGACATCGTAGCCACGGCCAAGGCGCTGAATGCCGCCGCCGCGAAGGGCGCCGGCTACGGCATTCGGGTGGGCTACCATAATCACGAATTTGAGTTGGAATCCCGGATAGACGGCCGCTCCGGGCTGGAAGTCCTGGCCGACCACCTTGATCCATCCGTCGTGCTGGAGGTGGACACCTACTGGGCCGCCGTCGGTGGCGAGGATCCGGTGAAGCTGCTCGGGCGGCTCGGGGAAAGGGTCAAGCTGATCCATATCAAAGACGGCCCGCTGACCAAGGAAAACACGGACCAGGTGGCCGTCGGGCAGGGCAGCGTCCCCATCTGGGATGTCATCGCGGCCGTCCCCGAACTGGAGGTCGGCGTCGTCGAACTTGATGATTTCAACGGCGACATCTTCGATGCAGTGACCCAGAGCTTCAACTACCTCACCGCGGGACAGAACTAAATGAGCCAGGAATCCAGCAGCCTCAGCACCCGGACGGGTCCCGTGGGCATCGCCGTGATCGGCGCGGGAGTGATCAGCAAGGAATATCTGACCAACCTGACCGGATTTCCGGACGTCAAGGTCCACATCGTGGCCGATATGTTCGAACAGATCGCCGCGGAGCGCGCCGCCGAATTCGGCATTGAAGCCTCCGGTGGCGTCGAGGCGGCGCTGAACCACCCGGATGTGGAAATCGTCGTCAACCTGACCATTCCCGCGGCGCATGTCGAGGTGGCGACGGCGGCGGTCAATGCCAACAAACACGTCTGGAGCGAAAAGCCGTTTTCGATGGACCGGGACAGCGGACTGGGGCTGCTGAAGGCCGCCGATGCCGCGGGCGTGCGCCTTGGCTGCGCACCCGACACCTTTTTGGGTGCCGGCATGCAGACCGCGCTGCGCATGATCGTCCGCGGGGACATCGGTGCACCGCTGACCGCGCTGACCCTGATGCAGTCCCCCGGACCGGAATCCTGGCACCCCAACCCGGCCTTCCTGTTCCAGGAAGGCGGCGGACCGCTGTTTGACATCGGACCCTACTACCTCACCACCCTGGTGCAGACCTTTGGTGCGATCATCAAGGTCGCCGCTTTCGGCTCAACCTCCCGGAAAACGCGCACCATTGGATCCGGCCCGAAGGCCGGGGAGGAATTCGCCGTCACGGTCCCCAGCCACGTCAGCGCCATCGCACAGTTTGCCGGCGGCGAGTCATCGCAGAGCATCTTCAGCTTCGACTCCCCGCTCAAACGCGCCGGCTTCGTCGAGATCACCGGAACCGAGGCGACCATCGCCATCCCCGATCCGAACATGTTCGACGGCGACATCGTGCTGACCCGCCGCTGCCAGGACGAGCCGGAGACGATCCCCGCGGTGGGCGCCACCAGCACCAGGGGTTCCGGCGTGCTCGAGATGGCCCGCGCCATCCGTGCCGGCCGACCGCACCGGGCACAGGGCGCGGTGGCCTACCATGTGCTCGATGCCATGGTGTCCATTGCCGAGTCCATCGACACCGGCCAGTTCGTCTCCGTGCAGAGCAGCGCGGCCGCCGCGGAGCCGCTGCCGGAGGACTGGGACCCGACGGCACGAACCGTTTAGGACCGTGGTATGAGCACCGAGCACGGAATGAGCACCCACCGCGACCCGAACCGTCGGCCCGGGGCGCTGCCGGATGGCCGCCCGCTCGGCGTCGCCGTCGTCGGCTACGCCTTCATGGGCAAGGTCCACTCCAATGCGTGGCGAAACGTGGCCAGCTTCTTTGACGTGCCCGCTTTCGAACAGAAGGTGCTGGTGGGCCGCGATGCGGACGCCGTGGCGGCTGCCGCGGAGCGCTACGGCTGGGCGGAATCGGCCACGGACTGGCGCAGCGTGCTGGCCCGCGAAGACATCGACATCGTGGACATCTGCGCGCCGGGCGCCCTGCATGCCGAAATTGCCATCGCGGCCCTCGCGGCCGGAAAGCACGTGCTGGTGGAAAAGCCGCTGGCCAATTCGCTGGCCGAGGCAGAGGCGATGGTCGCCGCCGCCCGGCAGGCACGCTCGCGTGGTGTGCGGGCCATGGTCGGCTTCACCTACCGCAGGGTTCCCGCTCTGGCGCTGGCCCGGGACCTGATCGCGGACGGAAAACTTGGCCTGATCCGCCAGGTCCGCGCGTCCTACCTGCAGGACTGGCTCTCGGACGAGGAATCGCCGATGACCTGGCGGCTGCGCAGGGAATCCGCCGGCTCCGGGGCGCTTGGCGACATTGCCAGCCATGCCATCGACCAGGTCCAGTTCCTGCTCAACGACACCGTCACCGAGGTCTCCGGCCGGCTGCACACCTTCGTCAGCGAGCGTCCCGGCCCGGAGGGGCCTGAAGCGGTGACGGTCGACGACGCCGCCTGGGCCACGCTGTCCCTGGCAGGCGGCGCGGTGGCCAGTGTGGACGTCTCCCGTGTCGCACTGGGCCGTAAAAACTCCTTGCGGATCGAGGTCTTCGGCAGCAAAGGCAGCCTGTCCTTCGATCTGGAGAGGCTCAATGAGCTGGCGTTCCTCGACGGTACCGATCCCATCCGTGAACAGGGTTTCCGCCGCATCCTCGTCACGGAGCCCGAACACCCATATCTTGAAGCCTGGTGGCCGCAGGGACATGTGCTCGGCTGGGACCACAGCTTTACCCACGAAATCCGGGACTTTCTGCTGGCCGTCGGCTCCGGCACGGATCCGTCGCCCTCGTTTGAGGAGGGACTGAACGTCCAACGGGTGCTGGCCGCCATCGAAGAATCCGCCGCCGCCAAGAGCTCCCTCATCCAGCTGCCCCGCAGCTGACCGCAGTTCACCTCAACGGCAGTTCACCTCAACAGCAGTTCGACCCAACAGCAGTTCGACCCAAAAGCGCCGCCAACCTGCGGCAGCGCCCGACCAAGGAGCCAGCAATGCCCCGCCCCTACACCCTGTTCACCGGCCAGTGGGCCGATCTGCCCTTCGAGGAAGTAGCCCGGCTGGCCTCCGGCTGGGGCTATGACGGCATGGAAATCGCCGTTTCCGGGGACCATCTGGATGCGTGGCGGTGGGACGACGACGCGTACATCGCCGGGAAGCTCGCGGTGCTGGACAAATACAACCTGAAGGTCTGGGCCATCTCCAACCATCTCAAGGGACAGGCCGTCTGCGACGACCCGATCGACTTCCGCCACCAGGCGATCGTGGGTTCCAGGGTCTGGGGCGACGGTGAGCCCGAAGGCGTCCGGCAGCGCGCCGCCGAGGAAATGAAGGCCACCGCCCGGCTGGCCAAAAAGCTTGACGTCAAGACCGTCGTCGGCTTCACCGGGTCCTCGATCTGGCAGTACGTGGCAATGTTCCCGCCCGTCCCGGCGTCGGTCATCGAGGCCGGCTACCAGGACTTCGCGGACCGCTGGAACCCGATCCTGGATGTCTTTGACGAGTGCGGGGTGCGCTTCGCCCACGAGGTCCACCCCTCCGAAATCGCGTACGACCACTGGACCACCGTGCGGACGCTCGAAGCCATCGGGCACCGGGAAGCCTTCGGACTGAACTGGGATCCGTCCCATTTCATGTGGCAGGGCATCGACCCGGTCTCCTTCATCTGGGACTTCAAGGACCGGATCTACCACGTGGACTGCAAGGATACGAAGCTGCGGATGACCGGCCGGAACACGGTGTTGGGATCCCACCTGCCGTGGGGTGACCCGCGGCGCGGCTGGGATTTCGTCTCCGCCGGGCGTGGCGACGTGCCCTGGGAATCGAGCTTCCGCGCCCTCACCGCCATCGGCTACGATGGCCCGATCTCCATTGAATGGGAAGACGCCGGCATGGACCGGCTCGAAGGCGCGCCCCAAGCCCTCGCCGCACTTAAGAAGTACAACTTCACGCCCTCCAACCAATCCTTCGACGCCGCCTTCAGCAACCAGGACTGACACGGATCAGACAGGACCTGGGGTGTCGCGTTGCATTTCTGCCCGGCCCGATAGACTCGTTTCCAGCATGAGCGCTCCCGGAAATCCCCCAAAGAATACCGTGGCCACCGTCCGGATCGACGCCTGGTTATGGGCGATCCGCGCCTATAAAACCCGCTCCGCCGCCACCGCGGCCTGCCGGGCCGGTCATGTACGCGTGAATGGGAACCCGGCCAAGGCCGCTCAAGCGGTGCAACCGGGCGACACCATCAGGGTGCGGCAGCCCGGCTATGAGCGGATCCTCGAGGTCCGACGGCTGATCGCCAAACGGGTAGGGGCCGAGGCAGCAGCGCAGTGCTTCACCGATCTCACGCCCGCCCGCCCGGTGCTGCCGGCCCTCGGCCTGCCACAACGCGACCGCGGCGCCGGCCGCCCGACCAAAAGGGATCGTCGCGAAATGGACCGACTGCGCGGCGAGGGCTGAAGCGGACATTCCCGGCGACCGAAGCGGACGTTGACGAGGCGGCCGAAGCGGACGTTCGAAGCTGACATTCCCGGCGACCGAAGCGGACGTTGATGGCGGCCGAAGAGGGCGTTGATGGCGGCTAGGATTGCTGCACGGCCCGTACATACCTGTACTTCAGCGCAGCAGCCGCACCGCTGCTCGATAAGCTCACCCGGTGCCCCTTCCCGATAAACCCGTTGCCCCGGGCGCTCATCCTGGTGGCTTCTGGCCGCCGTCCCGCTCTTTGCCCTGACCCTGCGCGGCCCCATCGTTGCACCGGCACCGGTGCTGGGCCGATCCGGGATTCGCTGAATATGTCCGAGCCGGCCTCCGGGCTGCTTGACCACGATTCCCGTTCTCTGCTTCGGCCTGCTCGCTCCGCTGGCCTCATTCGTCATCGGCCGATCCGGACCCTACTCGCCGTCACCCTGAGTCTGCTCGGCGTGCTGGCCGGCACTGTGCTGCGTTCCGCCGGCGGGGCCGAGCTGGCTGTGCTGGGTACGGTGGTGATCGGGACCGCCATCACCGTGGGCAATGTAGTGGTTCCGGTGATCATCCACCGCGACTTCCCCGCCCGGCAGGTCGGCATCGCCACCGGTGCTACACGGCAGCGCTCAACGTCGGCTCCATGGGCAGCTCCTTGCTGATGGCTCCTGACAGTCCCGCGCCGACACAGCACTTTTGCTGACGGTTCGCGGTAAAGTGTCTATATGCCTCGAATAGCCGCCCCGACCAATGCGGAGCAGCGCGAACAGACCCAGCGCAAGATTCTGGATGCCTTCGGCATGCTGCTCTTCACCCATGGCCTGCCCGGGCTGACCATGACCGACGTCGCCCGGCAGGCCGGCGTCGGCCGCACCGCCGTCTATAACTACTATGCCGATCTGGAACAGCTCCTGGTGGCCTACGCGCTCGATGAGACGGAGCGGTTTGTCACCGACCTGAAGACCGAGCTGACGCTGCTGGACAACCCGGTGGACCGGCTGGCGCTGTACATCCAGGTGCAGATCCAGGATCTGGCCCGCCGCCATCTGCCGCCGGGGCCGGCCATGCGGTCCGTCCTCTCCCCCGAATCCTTCGCCAAGCTCGGCGTCCACGTGGGTGAACTCAATGCGCTGCTGCAGGACATTCTGCGCGACGGGATGGCGCAGGGCTACCTGCCGCGCGCCGATATCGACGGCCTGGCCCCGCTGATCCACGGCTCCCTCACGGCGAGCGCCTCGCGCGGAACCGGCGGGAGCCCGGTGGACGGGACGGACGACGACGGCCGGCTCGCGGCGCACATCGCCGGCACGGTCCGCTTCATTCAGGCCGGCGTCGGCGTCGTTTTCGACGACGCCGGCCGGCCGGTACGGCATGGCAATGCCCCTGCCGCACCGGCCGTTCCCGACCGCCGGTAGCCCGGTTACCGGCTGGCGCTGCACCCAACCGGGTCAGGGCGCAGTCGCCAAAGCTGTCGGCACCGGTACCGGACCCGGGGCACCCACCTGCGTCAGGGCGCCGTCGTCGTCGGTGTTGCACTGGGGCTGAGCCGCGGGCAGGTGAGCAGTCCCGGGGTCTGATCCACCGTCCCCGCAGCCACCAGTACGGTGAACCCGCCTGTCAGATAAACGTCCACGCTGGCGTCCGTGCGGTCGTCCTGGACGTAGTCGGTTCCGGCCAGATTCCGCTGCAGGTTGAACGCAGCGGACTGGCCCGCGGCGCCGGAAACAATCACGGCTGCACCGGTATAGCTGGCGCTTTTATTGGCGATGGCGTCCACCTGAAAGCCGCGGCCTTTAAGTTCTTCGGCCACGGACGCGGCCAGCCCCTCACGACGCGTGCTGTTATACACATTGACGTGGATATCCTTGTTCGCCGGATAGTCGAACGTGGCAACCGGGCAGCCCCGCACCGACGGAGCACTGGACTGCGCGAAGGGCAGGGTAATATCACCGCGCCAGAGCAGTACCGCGAACACTACCCCTGCGATCACAATGGCAGACAGCACGGTCAGGATCACGCCGTGCAGCAGGCGGTGACGGAACTGCACCGGATTTTCGGCATCCTCCGCCGGGGTAAACACCAGCTGCAGATCCGGGCCGCTGACCACGCGGTGGCCGTGCAAGACCGCGAGGTCCTTGGACCGCCGCAATTCATGCCGGTGCGCATGCAGCGCCAGCTTATCCAAACGGCGTTCCAGCCTCGCGTCCTTCCGCGCCTCCCGGCCGCGGTTTGGTTTCAACGTCTCAGCCGGTTTGGTCCCGGACGATTGCTGGTGTCTGGCCGACAGCCCGTGCCGCGGCGGCAGCGCGGATTTTGGCGGCGGAGCGGATTTCGGCGGCAGCGCTGGCCGGGGTGGAATCACGGGCGCAGGCGGATCATCAATCATCAATTACCAGCACGCGGGCATGGAGAATTGTCCGCTGGTGCAACGCCGTCCGCACTGCCCGGTGCAGGCCGTCCTCCAGATACAAGGTGTTCCGCCACTGCACGACATGCGGGAACAGATCCCCAAAGAACGTTGAGTCCTCCGCCAACAGCGCCTCAAGGTCCAATGTTGTTTTGGTCGTGACCAGTTCGTCCAGCCGGACCTGCCGGGGTGCCACCGCGGCCCAGTCCTTGGGCGTGAAGTAGTCATGCTCCGGGTACGGGCGTCCGTCGCCAACTGCTTTGAAGATCACTTGTCCAGCCTAGAGAAAAGCACCGGGCATGGGAATTCGCCGGGCGGATGCGTCGTAACGGTGTTGCCAAATGGTTATCGCCGCGCTATCGCCGGTTGGGCAAGCGGCCCGGTGCGCTGCGACCATGGAGTCATGGAATCCGCTTCTGCCCCCTTGGCCCTGCTCCTCGACGTCGACGGCCCGATTGCCAGTCCGGTGACGCGGGATGTGCGGCCGCGCATCATCAAGGATCTGCTCCGCCTGGCGCAGGCCGGCATCCCCGTCATCTTCAATACCGGCCGCTCCGATACGTTCATCAGGGAACAGGTGATGGAGCCGATGATCGCCGAGGGAATGTCCCCGGGAACGCTGATCCACGCGATCTGCGAGAAGGGGGCGGTGTGGTTCAGCTACACGGTCGACGGCGGCGGTCCCCTGCACGTCGACCGCACGCTGGCAGTGCCGAAGGCCTACGCCGATGACATCCGCACACTTGTCGCGGAAGACTATGCCTCGCACATGTTCTTTGACGAGACCAAGCACGCCATGGTCTCGGTGGAACAGCGTCTGGACGTCTCCAACACGGACTACAGGAACGAGCAGGAGCGCTTCGATGCGCGGGCGTTGGAGCTGATGGCCCGGCACGGACTGGGAGTGGTGCGGTTGGACCGGCACGGACTGGACCGGCCGGAAGACCTCCCGGATGACGGCATCGCGTCCGTAGACGGGAAACCAGCGGCCCCGCGGTCCGCGTTCCGGGTGGATCCGACCATTATTTCCACGGATATTGAATCCGTCCGGCTCGGCAAGGACCTGGGCGCCAGCCGCGCCGTCGAGCTCCTTGCCGAGCAGCACATCATCCCGCGGGCGTGGCGCACGGTTGGCGATTCGCGCACCGATTACGCGATGGCCGACTGGCTGCACCACAATGACCACCCGGTCAAGCATGTCGATGTCCGACCCGCAGACGGCGTTCCGGACAAGCCCTACCAAATCCTCACGGCCGCCGATCTGGGCCTGGGCGCGGATGTCATCCACGACGACGCCGGTGCGGCGTTTCTGGCCGAATGGCTCCGTCGCGTCGCCGGTTAAGGACTGGTTCAGGACGAACATGGCAGGATACCTTTATGAGTCCCGTGAGCCGCAGTCGGAAACCGGCGAAGAAGAACAAAGCCAAGACCTCCCCCGGCGAGATGACGATCCTGGTGAAGCACTATGCGCCGTTGTTCGATTTCTTCAGTTCCAATTCCTCCAGGTTCGATTCGTCCGGTGCCGATGCGCCCGGCACCGGCTCTTCCGGCGCCGACTCTTCCGGCGTCGACTCTTCAGGCGTCGATGGGTCCGGCACCGATGCGCCCGGCACCGGCTCTTCCGGCGCCGGACCGGTGACCTGGAACGGCTTGGATCCGTGGCTGCTGGCCTCCTCCCTGCACGACAAACTGATCAGCCCCGACCGCATGGCTGGAATGACCCCCCGGCGGATGGCGAGGTTCATTGCCTCCGCCAGCCGGCTCAAACTGCCCGGCAGCGGCAACATGCTGCTCGCGATGGCCGCATTGCAGTAGACTCCGGCCATCGCCCAGGAGCTGGCTTCCGCTGGTACTGAGCTCTCGACCGTGGTTGGCAATGACTTCCGGGTCGGCAACGGCTGGGAACCGGACCGGTCACTGCTCACCCCGGAGCTGGTTTCCGCCGTTGAGCTGCGGGATGTTTTCGATGAGCAGACCAGCTTTCTTCTCACTCTCCGTGCCGGCGATTTCCCGTTTGGCATACTGCTGCACACCGCCCATGAACTCTTTGGCGACGCGGCCACAGGAGGCGGCATCACGGACGCTCCGCAGGCTACAACCGGGGCGCTGCAGGCGCTTGCCTCCGCAGAACCCGACCTGTGGTCATTTGGGGACATAGCCGTCAATGATGCGGCAGGCCTCATGCTCGATGCCATGGAAGTCACGGATTCGTTTCCGGACGCGGTGGACGATGAGGACGCGGACGATACCAAATACTGGGGCGCGCGCCAACTGGTCGTGACGTTGCTTGAGGGCGCGCTCGATGACGCCCAGCGGGACGAGCCCGACGCCTGGGAGCACGGCATCTGGGGGACCGACGCCTGGGAGCACGACGAAGCAGCAGGAACAGGCGCAGCAGGACTAGACGCGGCGGATGGCAACCCGGAGATGAGGGGCCTCGCCACGCTCGCCGGGGTGCGCCTACCGGAGCCCGCGGCCATGCTCGGCTTGCTGGAAGCCGCTGGACAGGGTCCCATCGAGGAGCGTGCGGAAACCCTCGCACGACTTGCTGACCTTGGCGGCGCCCTTGCCTCTGGGTTCTCCACAGCCGCCGGTGAATTGGCGCTTCGGCTCGCGGCCGAAGACGAAGGCGGCGGCGCGGATCCCGAATTGTGGGCGGACCTCGCCAGGCACTGGACACGGTACAGCATTGACTACGACCACTCCCAAATCCGGCGTGTCGGTCCCATGAAGCTGCAGTCCTTTGTCGCCGGATACCTCCGCTACGAAGTCGCATTGACACCGGGGCAGAAGCAGCAATTGCCGTCCTTTCTGCGTGCCTGGGTGCGCGTGTGCGCGGCTGACAGGAAATTGTCCAAGGTGGCCGTGAATAAACTGCTCAGTGATCTGGACGCCCTGGTCCCCTTGCCGTGAGCTCGATGGTCGACCGCCCCATCGGTGGTCGACCAAGGCCGCCCGGCGAAGTGAGAGACAATAATTGCATGGCCAACTTCCTGAAGACCTGGCGGTCCGAGCTCAAAAGGACACTCACCGGATCTCCCGACGCGCCGCCTGCATGGGTGCCGAAGCTCGCAGACGGGGACGATGCCGGCTACTTCCAGCCTCAATCCGCGACCTGGGCCGTCCACGGCTCCATGGCGACGATTGTGGCCGGAATCCAAGCCCTCCTCATGCAGGCCCTCCACCCCGGAGCGCTGGCCGGCGTATACGACCATTCGAACCTCAGGGAAGATCCGCTGGGCCGTCTGGCGCGGACGATTCAATGGATCTTCACGGTCACCTACGGCTCCACCGACGCCGCACAGTCCGCATCCGGCCGGGTGCTGCGGTTGCACGAACGGGTCCGCGGACGCTATCTGGACGGTCACGGCGTGGAGCGCGACTACTCCGCCACCGACCCGGAACTTCTGCGCTGGGTCCACATAACATTTACAGATGCCTTTCTCAGTACGCATAAAATCTGGGGCCGTTCCATCCCGGGCGGCCCCGACGCGTACGTCCGCGAGTGGCGCCGGGCCGGGACGTTGATGGGCGTCACTGACGCACCCGCGAGCGAGGCGGAAATGCGCGGCATGCTGGACAAGTGGTACGACGACGGCGACCTCAAGTACGACGCGCGCGTAGCCGAGGCAGTGGAGTTCATCCGCAACCCCCCGCTGCATCCGTCGCAGAAGCTCGGCTACCGCGTCCTGTTCGCTGCCGCAGTGGCAGCCCTGGAACCCAAGTACCGGGACCTGCTCGGGCTGAAGAAGGCACATTTCGGCCCGATCCCCTTACCCGTGGTCACCGCTACCCGGGTGGTGCTCGGCATAGTGCATCTGGCGCTGAGCCGGGTGGGCCCCAGCGAACTTGCCGCCCGGAGCCGGCTCAAGCGCCTGGGTCTCTAACTTTCCTGGTAGAGGTCGATCCGCAGCCCCACCGGCGCCCGACCAAAGCGCCTTCCCTTCCCCTGCCGGTGGCTGACCAAAGTCCCTTTCCCGTCCCGGTGGTCGGCCAAGGCCTCCCGCGGCCGTGCGGAGACCCCGCTCCCCGCGCCAACCGTCCCACTGGTCGACCAAGGCCGCCCGCGGCCGCGTGGAGACCGGGGTCCGGAGGCTTCTGCGCAGTGACCGGCACGAGGCCCGCGCCGGATGGACCCCGGCGAAGCGTATGCCGCCAAGGCCGCGCCGCTTCCGACGCTCACTGCCTGTGGAAAACCTTGGACGCCCAAATGCGATCTACGCTACCTTTAACCAACCTTAGGCATTGGCGCATCACTGACTCGGTCGGGAATTCGATGCTTTCACTTTCCGAACGCAGCAGGAAAGTCCGCCTCGCAGCAACGATGGCCGGCATCGTGATAACTCTTGTCCTGGCCGGTTGCACCGGATCGGCCAAAACGGCCGTCAGCTGCCCGCACGGCTCCCCCGCCGGCAGGCACGACCGCCTCGTCGAGCTCTGCCATCACCCTTTCTCCGCCGGCCGCCGTGTACAGACCCGCAGATGCCAACGGCCGGGCACAAAATGTTCCCCTTCCGGTGAAACCGCCGTTGGCCGACGAGTTCTCCAAGGCCGGAATCGAAGCTTTTGCCCGGTATTGGTATGAAACCCTCTCCTACGCCTATGAAACCGGAGATTCGAAACCCATCGAAGCGGTTACCGACACGGGATGCGCCACATGCGCTAACGCTACGGAGGTGGCTATCGGATGGCACAAAGACGGACGTTGGCTTGTCGGCGGCAAGTTCTCGATACCCGGAGCACATTCGTCGTGACACCTTCGGGAACATACCAAGCCACGACCTTTGTAAAACAAACGGCTCTGGACTACTACAACGGCGATGGAACGCTCAATGAGGCTACGACGGCTGCGCCGGCGGTGGCGGACATCTTAGTTGCGCGACGTTTGAACGACACCTGGATCGCTCTTACCGTCGAGCATCTGGGCGGTCCACAGCAATGACCAATCATCGACATGGGTTACTTGTGTGGCTTGTATTGTTGGCGGCATTCGGGTCCAACGATGCCGTTCGCCCTGCTAACGCCGATGAGGCAGGTCCGATCAAAAATAATTGGAACGACTCGGGCCTCGGCACTGAAGTTTGGGCGATCACGCCAGATGGCGGTTATTGGGGAACGCACCCCGTTGGCGTCCCCGACGACCCCTATCAATACGACTTCAAACTCATATGCCAAACCAATGGCGATGATTTCGTCACGGCATGTTTGGCAAACGCTGTCAGCAGATGTACCGAAGCGCCCCATGGCCAGCCGGTGAATTGGTATCGAACCCCGAAAATCATCTCACCCCCGGTTTGGGAATTCCTCAGCGGGCCCACCTGTATCTATTCGGAAAAGCCGCGCGACATTCTCGCCGAGATCGCCGCCAGCATTGAACTGGAATTCCAGAAGTCCCCCGTGTCGGCCGCCACAATCGCCAGCCAGCCGGGGCCCAATACGCTGCGCGGCGCAGAAACCAACCTCTACGCCGAAGCGGTCGAGCAGGCGTTCGATATCAACCTGCTGGGTCAGAAAGTCCACATCAAGGCCACGCCGATTGGCTACATCTGGAACTACGGTGACGGCGTCTCCCTTGGCCCCACCCCGTGCGCCGGTGCACAGTTACCGCAGGACCGGTGGGGCGCGAAAACCCCCACCGGCCATATTTACACCGTGACCGGAGATTTTGCGGTCAGCGGCGCGACCCATTTCCGCGGCACCTACTCCGTCAACGGCGGAGCTCCACTGGCCATTCCCGGTCAAGGGACGTTCAGCTCAGCCCCATTGCCGGTCAGCGTTTGGCGATCGGTGACGAAATCCTATGCTGACTATTGCCACCAGAATCCGCTGGGCGTGGGATGCTAGCGGACTTGGGATACCGGTGACACTGCGGCGCGGATCCGGGCGCGGCGGCCGCAGGCGCGAGCCCGGGCGGGCAACAAGAAAGCCCCGTCGATCTGCGGAGAAGCAGAGCAACGGGGCCTTTACACTGGCGGAGGATGGGGGATTTGAACCCCCGAGGGCGTTAACCCAACACGCGTTCCAGGCGTGCGCCATAGGCCGCTAGGCGAATCCTCCAGTGTTTGCTCACAATGAGCAGGTTCCAGAGTACCTGTTTGTTTCGCGTTGCGCCTAATCGTGTTCATAGATGCGGTGACGGGCACACCCGGTCCCTCCGGTCCAAAAATATTCAGGACGTTCGACGGCGGCGGTGCCCAGAGCCCAAAAATGTCGGACCCCTCTGATTGACTAAGTTCATGGAAGGCGAACAGAACACCCGGCCTCAGCTGCCGGGCACCTCGGACCCCGTCGCATCGGCGACGGCGGCCTTGATGATGGACGAATTGTTCCCCCGTCTGATCAACGCCCACCCCATGGCCTACCTCGCCCGTGAGCTCACCACCATCATTCCCGACGATCTGGACACCGCTGCCGCGGTCACCGCCCTCGCCGACGCCGGCAGACTCGAAGCCTTTGCCGCAGCACTCAAGGCTCGGCTAGCGGCCCGAATCCAGCAAACCGTCCTCGACGAAATGCCCGAACCCGCGCGCAGCAGCAGCGCCGGGCAATCCCTGGCCCTGTCTACGGCAGTCACCGAAATCGGCTGTGCCCTGCACTTGGCCGAACGCACCGCAGGGTTCCTGCTCAACGAATCCTGCACCCTCGTCGAAAACTTCCCCGGCACCCTCAGCGCCCTCGGTGAGGGCAACCTGGACTACCAACGGGTGCGCACCATCCTGCACCAGGCCGACGGCATCCCCACCAGATCCCTGCCCCGGTTCGAGGCTGCCGTCCTTGAACGGGCCGCGGAGCAGAATAATCCCCAGCTGGCCTCTCGTGCCCGGCGCCTTCGCGAGGCCCTCCACCCGGAAGCCTTCGTCATCCGCAAGACCAAGGCCGCCGCGGACAGGTCTCTGGAATTCCGTCCCGCCCAGGACGGCATGGCCTACCTCGAAGCCTACCTACCGGCCGAAACCGCCCTCGCCGCATACAACACCATCACCGAAGCGGCGAATAAAGCGCAGGGGCCCGAGGAACCACGGACCCTGGTACAGCTACGCGCGGACCTCGCCACCGAATACCTCCTTGGGACCGGCTGCCACCACGACCCCGGCATCACCGATTCCGGTACCAGCCGACAGGGACACAATGGCAGAGGCAAGGCACCGAAAGTGAAGGCGCAGATCATGGTGATGATTCCCATGCTCTCTCTGCTGGGTCTGTCCGACGAAGCGGCCGAACTAGAGGGGTACGGTCCCATCCCGATCGAGACCGCCCGCGACCTCGCCAAAGACCAACCCGCATGGTACCGGATGCTCACCGACCCCGTCACCAACATCATCGCCAAACAGGACCGGAACCTGTACAAAATCCCGCAACGGACACGTCGATGGCTGCAGACCAGGGACGGAACCTGCCGTTTCCCCGGCTGTACGCGCCAAGCCCGCTTCACGGAAATCGATCACACCATCCCTTGGCCCCAGGGACCTTCCGAAATAGAGAATCTCGCCTGTCTATGTAAACGGCATCACAAACTCAAACACAAAACCGGGTGGAAAGTCACCCAGATCGGCAACGGCGTCCTGATCTGGCAATCCCCCTCCGGCCGGACCTACACCAGCCACCCCAAAGACACCCGCTAAACACGTCACCAGCCGCACCGAGCTGACGGACTCGGCAAGCAGGACAGGCTCGCACCAGTTAAGTGCCCGGTAAAACATCGGGTAAGCTAAATCCCGGCCCCTCATGTGGCGTCACCCTGTTGAACTCCCCCAGGACCGGAAGGTAGCAAGGGTAAACGGGCTCTGGCGGGTGCATGAGGGGTCTTTACTTTTAAGGTTCCGCGCCTACGGAATGTCAGTTGCACCAGATAGGGTTTCACCTGTGACCGCTCCTACCGCTCTATACCGTCGATACCGCCCCGATTCGTTCGCGGACGTTATCGGGCAAGAGCATGTCACCGAGCCGTTAATGGCCGCGTTGCAGAAGAACCGCGTCAATCACGCCTACCTATTCTCCGGGCCGCGCGGCTGCGGTAAGACGACCTCGGCCCGCATTCTGGCGCGCTGCCTGAACTGCGCCGAGGGGCCGACGGCAATTCCCTGCGGCAAATGCGACAGCTGCATTGAGCTAGCACGCGGGGGCTCCGGCTCCCTCGACGTGATCGAGATCGATGCGGCCAGTCATGGCGGCGTCGATGATGCCCGCGATCTGCGCGAACGGGCAACCTTCGCGCCCGTCCGGGACCGCTACAAGATCTTCATCATCGACGAGGCCCACATGGTCACCTCGGCCGGTTTCAACGCCCTGCTGAAAATCGTCGAAGAACCGCCGGAGCATATCAAGTTCATCTTCGCCACGACGGAGCCGGATAAGGTCATCGGCACCATCCGGTCACGCACCCATCATTATCCCTTCCGCCTGGTCCCGCCGGAGCCGCTGATGGAGTATCTGGGCCTGCTCTGCCGGCAGGAGAATGTCCCAGTTGCACCGGGCGTCCTGTCCCTGGTGATCAGGGCCGGCGGCGGTTCGGTCCGCGATTCGTTGTCGGTGCTGGACCAGTTGATGGCCGGCGCCGGACCGGCGGGCCTGGATTATGAGCTGGCGGTTTCCCTGCTCGGCTACACGCATGCCTCGCTCCTGGACGACGTTGTCGATGCCCTGGCCGCCTCGGACGCCGCGACGGTTTTCAAGGCCGTGGATCGCGTCATTCAGACCGGCCACGATCCGCGCCGGTTTGTCGAGGACCTGCTGGAACGTTTCCGCGACCTGATCATCGTGCGTGCCATGCCCGAGAGCGCGCATGCGATCCTGCGCGGCATGCCCGAAGATCAGATCGCCCGGATGCAGACCCAGGCCACCCAGCTGGGGGCAGCGGAACTGTCCCGCGCGGCGGATGTCACCAATACGGCGCTGACCGAAATGACCGGAGCCACGTCGCCGCGGCTGCACTTGGAACTACTCAGCGCACGGCTGCTCTTGCCCGGCGCCGACCAGTCGGAGCGCGGCATGGCCGCACGGCTGGACAGGATCGAGCGCAGGCTCAGCTACGCCGGTGCGGAGGGTGCTCCGTCTGTCGAACAGTCGACGGCGGCCGGCCGATCGGCCAATTCCGCGGGCGACGGCGGCAATCAGCTCAGCCGTCCCCGCGTCAGCACCGACGACTGGCCGGTCGATGATGCAGCCGCACCGCCGACCGAACGCAGTGCCATGGACTCACGACGGCCGGACGGCGCACCGGTACCGGGTGATGTGTCCCGGCGCGATCCCGCGCAGGGGGACAAGGTGGGTGGTGACCAGGCCCGATCCAGCCAGTCCCGGGACAGCTCGCAAAGGATCCACGCTTCGGATTCGCCCGGACCCCAGTCTCCGCAAACGTCTCGAGGACAGGATGCCGGCTCCGTCGCCGAATCAACCGGTGCCAAAACACTGGCTGCCGGAACAGTTGCACCACACGGGGCGCCTGCACACGGTGGGCCTGCACACGGTGCTCCTGCGTCCGGTGCGACCGGAGTCGAAGTACTCCGCCGGGCCTGGCCCGAAATCCTCGACAATCTGACCAAGGTCAAGCGCAGCAGCTGGGCCTTGGTGGCACCGAATGCCACGCCGCAGAGCTTTGACGGTGAGACCCTGCAGCTGGCGTTCAGTACGGCTGGTCTGGCCGGCGCCTTCAGCCGCGGGGACCACTCGGACAACCTTCGAGCGGCCATCAACAAAACGTTGGGCATGAACTGCCGGATCAATGCTGTCGCGGGAGAGACACGCTCCGCCGGTTCGAGCTCTGAGCCAGACCCAAAAGCACCTACTAGCCGGGAAATCCCGGCCGGGTCTCCTCAGCGCGCCCAAGAACCCGCATCGGAGCCGGCGCCCGGGTCCGGGACTCCGCCCGCAGCTGCACCCCATTCTCAGAGCGGGGCAACGCACGATCACTCTCAACCCGCGGTAGCGCAATATAATGCTAACGCGGCGGTAACGCACGATCGTGTTCAAGCCGCGGTAACGCATAGTCAGAATCAGGCTGCGGTAACTGCGGATCAGGTTCAGACCGCGGCGTCTGCCGGAATCGGTCGGGGCCGCGCCATCGCGGGTTCCAAGCCCGATCCGGCCCTCTCGGTCCCCCGCGCCTCGCCATCACCGGACGCTGGATCCGCGACCTCGGCGCCGTCTTCACAGACGGTCAATCCCACTGTGCCCGCGGCGTCCCGGCAGGACAACAGGACCACTTCCGCTGGAACACCTGCAACCGGACCGGCAGACAGCACCACTTCCGCTCGAACGCCTGCGGCGTCCCGGCAGGACGACAGGACCACTTCCGCTACCGCCGTTAGCGGCGGCCGTGCATCACAACCAGCGTCGAGGCCAAACGCCGCCGTATCGTCCTGGGGCTATGAGCAGGAAGAACCTCCGTACCCGGATGACGAACCGGCCCCTGAGTGGGCTGGTCCGCCGGCAGACTGGGCGGATGCGACTGGCACCGCTCCGCGGGCTCCCGCACGGGACCGCCGCGCCGGTTCACAGCCCGCGGACCGTCCGGCACAGGGGCGATCCTCTTCGCGTGCCGACCAGCAGCGCGGGCAGGATGCATCCGGGCGCCCTGCGCAGCGAAGCACCACGGGCCCTGCCCCGCGTGCCGCCCAGCCTGCGGAACCGGGATGGGGTGCGATTTCAGAGGCGCCCGACTGGGCGACGGTGGCACCCGCAGCGGGTTCCGGGAACGCGGCCTCACCGGCAGCCGAATCCACGCCACCGTCCGCCCCGGTGACTTCGCCGGCCGCCGCGGCCCCGCCAGTGCCTGCGCACGCGTCCGGACCTTCCGATTTCACCGGTTCCTCCTCCGGACCTTCCGTTTCCTCCGGTTCGTTGGGCTCCTCCGGATTCGCCGGCGGAAATACCGGCGTGGTCACTGCCGACACCAGCAACGGATCTGCGCCGGACGCCGGCGCGGCTAAACCGAAGATGAGTCTCTATGAGCGGCTGAAGAACAGCCCCGAGGCACAGGCCGGACGGGTCGCAGCGCCCAAGCGCAAAGTAGACTTGCCGTACGTCGAGGACATCCCTAGCGCGGATGATGAGACGATCGAAAGTTCGGGTCTGGTGGGCCGGGCCGCGGTCGAGCGGATCCTGGGCGGCCGATTGGTTGAAGAGCGAAACATCAGCGGCTCTTAGCCGGTATCAGGCCAGCATCTGACGGCGCACATGGACCAACCATCCAGCACGACATGTCACTGCCCGCAGCGGCAGCGGCAGAAACAGCGACGACAACCAAATTGATATTCGTGGTGACAATAGTGGTGACAACCACAGAACGAGGCAACGGTGTACGAGGGAGCAGTTCAGGAGCTGATTGACGAGCTGGGGCGCCTGCCCGGGATCGGGCCGAAGTCCGCACAGCGGCTCGCCTTTCATATCCTTGAGGCCGATCAGGACGACATCAAGCGGCTCGTAACGGCGCTGGTGACCGTGAAGGAACGGGTAAAGTTCTGCTCCCTCTGCGGCAATGTCACCGAGCAGGACACCTGCAATATCTGCCGTGATTCGCGACGGGACCCAACTGTGATCTGCGTTGTCGAAGAATCCAAGGATGTTGTCGCGGTCGAACGCACCCGATCCTTCAGAGGCCGCTACCACGTGCTCGGTGGCGCCATCAATCCCATCGCCGGCATCGGGCCGGAGCAGCTGCGGATCCGCGAGCTGCTGACCCGGCTCAATGACAGCCGGATCGAAGAGGTAATCATCGCCACGGATCCTAATCTGGAGGGCGAAGCGACGGCCACGTATCTGGCCCGGATGCTTAAGACCATCGGCATCCGCGTAACCCGGTTGGCATCCGGGCTGCCGGTTGGCGGTGACCTTGAGTACGCGGACGAGGTGACGCTGGGCCGCGCTTTCGAGGGCCGCCGCAGCGCCATCGGGTGAGCGGCACCAGCAGCCTCCGCCTGGAGATTCGCCCGGCACGCGGCGGCCCTCGAAAGCGCGGCCGGTGGTTTAGAGTCGGCTGATCCGGTCGATGTCCTCGCGGAAGTCCTGAGCCACCTCGGGCGAGACCGTCGCACGGGTCGCGGCAATGGCTTCCAGATACTCCGCCGTCGAAGGTCCGGCTTTGGCTTTAATCTGCGTCCCGGCGTCGCCGACGTCGGCAACGAATTCTGCGACGCCATCGGCAATGACGGATTGCCCGTAGATCGCCCGCTCCAGTGCCCGCTGCGACGCCTTCCGGGCAGCAAACTCGATGTCTGCCGGGGAAAAACCGTCGGTGCCCGCGACGAGCAGGTCCAGATCGACGTCGTCGGCCACGTCCTGCGGAACGTAACGCTGCCAGATGGCGTACCGGGCCGCGTCGTCGGGCAGACCGATCGGAATGACGTAGTCGAAGCGGCCGTGGCGCAGGAATGCCGAGTCCAGCGCACGGATGAAGTTTGTCGCGCAGACCAGCAGGCGCCCGGGCTGTTCCCGGAACGCGGGGATGATCTTGAGCAGTTCGTTCGTGACTCCCTGCAGCGGCGACGGCGGCTCGCCCTGACGCTGTGCCGCAATCTCCTCCACCTCGTCAATGAACACGACGGCATGCTCCAGTTCGGAGATCTCCAGGAAGGTTTCCCTCAACGCCCCGGCCAGACCCTTCGGATCCGATGCCAGCCGGGATGGGAAGACCTCCACAAACGGCCACTCCAGACGGGAGGCGATCGCCTTGGCAAAGGTGGTTTTCCCCGTTCCGGGAGGACCGAACAGCACCACCGCACGCGGCGGTACAACGCCGTACTGGTCTGCCAGCTCCGGAGAAGACAGCGGCAGGACAAGCCGACGCTCCAGCAGTTCCTTCTCTTTCTGCATGCCGCCGACGGCGTTCCACAAGTGCCGCGGCAACAGCCTGCCGCCCAGCTCGCTCAGCAGGCCCATTTCCTGGCGTTGCACCGGAATTTCCCGTTCAAAGTAGCGCAGATGCTTCTTGTCCTGGAAACCGGCATGCAGCAACGCATCCACCCGGCCCTCGGTTTCGGGCATCAGCGTCGACAGCTTCGTCAACCCCCGCGGCGCCATCCGGCTTTCAATGGCAGCCAGCAGTCCGCTGCCGATCCCCTGGTCCCTGGAATCGTCATCGATCGCAAAGAAAACTATCCACCCCTGATCATGGGCGGCACGGGCAACGGCGGCACCGACCACTACTTCACCCTGAACGGCTATCACGGCATCGTCCTTTTCACAGGACGCGAGTACCTCAGATAACGCGTAAACGGGTTCGCCGCCGGCTGCCCGCGACTGCCCCCACAGCCGCAGTATCGCGTCCATATCAGACGAATGAAAATCCCTGACCCGCCAAGCTGCCATGATGCGTCCCTCCTGGTAGTGCGCTTCCGTGAACCGAGATCAGCATGGCACAGACCATTGCTGTGTCGTACTACCGCCGCAAATTCAGCTCATCGAGGGATGCGCGATAAACTGGACGCACCGCCCGACGCGCCGCCGATGTCGCATGGCCTCTAGAAACAAACCAGGAGATTGTCAGTGGTTAGCCGATGAGTAAGCACGCATGACTTTAATCGTACAGAAGTATGGTGGATCCTCCGTGGCCGACGCCGCCGGGATCAAGCGAGTAGCCCGTCGAGTGGTTCAGACACAGCGCGCCGGCAACGAGGTCGTCGTCGTCGTCTCCGCTATGGGTGACACCACCGACGAACTCTTGGATCTGGCAGCCCAGGTTGCCGGACACCCTCCGGCCCGCGAGCTCGACATGCTGATGACCGCCGGTGAGCGTATCTCGATGGCCCTGCTGGCGATGGCGATCCACGACCACGGCGGTGTGGCACAATCCTTTACGGGCAGCCAGGCCGGCATGATCACCGACGGGATCCACGGCAAGGCCCGCATCATTGACGTCGATCCGCACCGCGTGCGCACGGCCCTGGATAAGGGCAACGTAGCAATTGTGGCCGGTTTCCAGGGGATGAGCCGGCAGACACACGAAATCACCACGATGGGGCGCGGCGGCTCTGACACGACCGCCGTCGCGCTGGCGGCGGCGCTGGATGCGGACGTCTGTGAAATCTACACGGACGTCGACGGCATCTACACCGCGGATCCGCGCGTCGTTGCCAGCGCCCGGAAGATCGCCAGGATCTCCAGTGAGGAAATGCTGGAAATGGCCGCCTCCGGCGCGAAGATTCTGCACCTGCGCTGCGTTGAATACGCCCGCCGCTTCGGCATGCCCATCCACGTACGGTCCTCATTCACCGACCATGAGGGGACCTGGGTCCTGCCCAGCCCCGACGACAAAATCAAGATTTCAGAGGGAGTTGCCTTGGAGCAGCCAATCATCTCCGGCGTCGCGCACGACCGGTCCGAGGGAAAAGTCACCGTTGTCGGCGTTCCGGACATTCCAGGTAAGGCCGCGGAAATCTTCGGCATCATTGCCGGCGCACACTCCAATATCGACATGATCGTGCAGAACATTTCCACCCGCGGAACCGGGCGGACGGACATTTCGTTCACCCTCCCGATGGTGGAAGGCGCCGACGCACTTGATGCCCTGCGCGCCGCGCAGGACTCGGTCGGCTTTGATTCGCTGATTTACGACGACGAGATCGGCAAGTTATCGCTGATCGGCGCCGGAATGCGGTCGAACCCCGGCGTCTCCTACCGGTTCTTCAAGGCTCTTTCCGACGCAGGCGTCAACATTGACCTGATCTCCACTTCTGAGATCCGCATTTCCGTGGTCACCCGGGCGGATTTGCTGGACACCGCCGTCCGCGCCGTACACCGGGCCTTTGACCTCGACGGCGACGATGAAGTAACCGTATACGGGGGCACCGGCCGCTAAAAAGACGGGCGGCCTTCACCGTCCACCTTCACAGGGTTCACCTTTTACAGGGTTCACCATTAGATGGAATGCACGGACCACGCCGGCTCTCTAACCCTCGTGGGGCTTGCGCACTGCGTAATGATGGCCTTCCGAGTCTGTCTCAACCTCAAACTGGGCCAGATCGTCTTCGGATGCCTTCTCGAATTCATCATGACGATGAACCACCGGCGTGTCGGTATCCAGATGGTCCGCCGGTCCGAAAACGCGCTGCAGATGATCGGTGAACCGCATAAACCGGCCAACGAACGGTTCTTTCCGCTCCACGGCCAACACCCCCCTTCTTTAAAGAACTCGGGTGAAACTACTATAGCCAGATTTTACGCCTCAAGGGTGTGAAATGGCACCCCTTGCCGACGCGACCGCCAGTGCTAGCGCAACGACTGATCGTCGGTGTCCTTGGGAACCAAATAGGTGCTGCCGTCCGGCCGCCGCACGGTTTGCCACTGCTGCGCATCGACTTGCTGCCGCGCCAGCAGCCGTTTATTCTCCTCCGTCATCTCATGATCGAGTGAGCTGCTGTTGGCCGGCCCAAAAACCGCCCGGAGCTTACCTGTCGCCCGCATGAACTTTTCCACGAAACTATCGTCGTGCATGTCTTTCCTCGTCTCGCCAACGGTCACTATCCGACCAATAGTACACTTATCATTAGTGCACAGATGAATTGTTGATGGGTCCGGACAGCGGAGCCAGGGAGGAGAGCCATGGAGTCCAGCCAAGACAGCCTGCTACTCGAAAGGCAGCTCTGCTTCGCGCTCAGCGTGGCCTCGCGCAGCGTGGTGAGCGCATACAAGCCGGTACTGGCGCCGCTCGGACTAACGCATCCCCAGTACTTGGTGATGCTCGCTTTGTGGGAAAAGAGCCCACGGACCGTCAAAGATATCAGCGCCGCCTTGCTCCTGGAGCCGGCCACCTTGTCGCCGCTGCTGAAGCGTCTTGAAGCCGCCGGCTTCATCAGCCGCAGCAGGTCGCGCGACGACGAACGGGCTCTGGCCGTCGGATTGACCGACGTCGGGCGCGCCATGCGGGCAAAGGCGCTGACCGTCCCAGCGGCCATGGCGGAGAAACTCGGGCTGAGCCCAACTGACATCGAAGCGCTGCATGTGACAATGACCGCTCTGATTGCGGCAGCACAGGGTCAGAAGTAACGCAGGGTCGGCGAATGCTGGCCGGCGCGGACCGCGGACCGCATACCCCCGGGGCTCTGCCTTGGGCTGGGCTGGGCTGGGCTGGGACAATGGAAGTATGACCGGCAACCAGCTCCCCCCACTTGTGCTGGATCCTTCCCAATGGTTACCTCGGCAGGAGGCCCACGAGCTTCGCGTGGCGCAGTACGCGGATCCATATCTGAAGCGGCGCTCGTCCGGTCTCAAACACCCCGTGGAGGACTTCCTCTTCACGTACTATTCGCACAAACCGGGCCAGCTCCGGCGCTGGCATCCCGGCACCGGCGTCATCCTGACCGGGCAACAGGCCAGGGACCGGCTGGCCTGGAAGCACTACCGCGAGGCCGAAGACGGCGAACGCCGGGCCGCGGGTGTGCCCGATGACCACTTCGGCGTCATCTTCGACGCCGACGCCTTTCGGTCCGATCGGCGCGAAGCGATTGACTTCGCCGGGATCATCCTGGCCCGCACCGCCGCGCGGCCCGCCCAGTTCGGCTGCTTCGGGCTGCACGAGTGGGCGATGGTTTACCGGCAGGAATCCGACGAGGTGCGGCACGAATACCTGTCCCTGCGGCTGGGTCCGGCGGGGACGGATGAGGTCGTGGAAAAAAGCCGCATCCGTTGTTCCCATTTTGACGCCTACCGATTTTACACGCCGCAGGCCGCGCCACTCAATGAACTGGCGCCGACGAGGGAAAACCAGCGCGAGCTTGAGCAGCCGGGCTGCCTGCATGCCAACATGGATCTCTACAAATGGGCCTATAAGCTTTCGCCGGCGCTTCCCAGCGAACTGATCATGGACTGTTTTGAGCTCTCCTGGCAGATCCGCGCTATGGATATGAAGGCTTCACCCTACGATCTAGAGCAGTGGGGCTACCCGCCGATCGCGATCGAAACTCCGCAGGGCAAATCCGCCTTCGTGGCCCAGCAGCGGTATTTCAGCGAACTATCCGCCGGGCTGCGGCTGAGGCTGCAGGCGGCCGTGGCCGCGCTGCCCTCCGCGATATAGCCTCGGGCGGCTCCGGGATATAGCCTCGGGCGGCACCGCAGGTTGACGGCGGCAGCATGGAAGCGCCTCCCCACCCTGGGCGGGGAGGCGCTTCGTCAGCCGGTGGCGGCCCTGCTAGCCCTTTGGCGTGATGTGGACATTGCCGAAGGAGAGAAGGTTTCCGCTCGAATCCAGCACGCCCAACGTGTCATTGCCGTTCTTCGCACCCGCGGGAACGGTGAGCTGGACGGTGCCATCCTGCCCGGCAAATATCCAGCCGATGCCAACCTGCGCCTTTTCCAGATAGACGAAGTACCACTGGCCGGCCGGTACGTTGTGCACGGTCACCGGATCCCCGATCTTGTACTTCCCGGCACCCAAGGCCAGATCAACCGGGGGAGTTCCCTTGAGCTTGGTCCCGGACACATCCGGGGTGAAGCCGGGCCGCTCCGGAGCGGTTTTCAGCGCGATCGGCTGACCCACCAGCTCGAATGCGGCGGTCTTGGCCCCGTTGCTGGCGGTTACCGGCACCGAAACACCGGCCACCTGCTTGGCCGCGATGTCCGCCGCGGTCAGCGTGTAGCTGCCCGTCACGGTCACAGAATCGGCCACGGCCAACGCCGACTGCGACAGCCCGATTGCCGGTGCGGAAAGCCCCGTCAGGGGCACGTTGCCGGAGTTGTCCACCGTGTAGCTGTAGCCGATGGTGTCCCCGGCATCGGCAAACCCGTTTCCGTCGATGTCGTTCCACTGCCCGCTCACCGAGCCGGACAGGCCGGGGTTTCGGACCATCAGGTCCACCTCGTCGCCGATCACCGTGAAGGTCTTATCCACCGTGTTGTTGTCGGGGCCGGTGACCCAGCTGGACGTCGGCACGAAGAACCCCTGGGCGGCATCTTCGGGCGTAACTGCATGCTTCGGTGTGGCGCACAGGTATGACGCACCCACCGCGAGGGCGCCGAAGCGGCAGTTTCCGGCGCCGTCGGCCGGTATGAACGGGTAAAAGTTACCACCGGCCGGCCGGACGGATTCGGTGATGTTGCCGGCGTTGTAGACCCTGAACTGGTACGGGACAGCGTCACCTGCCCGGTAGGGGCTGGCGGACAAATCCCGGCCGGAATCGTTGCGCTGGCCGAATACATATGCACCGGTGATGCTGGTGCCGGCACCGCCGGTAATTGTCACCGTGACCGGTGCCTGCAGCTTGGCGGAGCCGGCGGTGAGGACCGCGCTCAGGCTGTAGTTGCCGGCCTTGAGGTACGACGGCGATGTCAGGTCCAGCGTCAGAGTCACGGACTGCCCGGGTGCCACAGCCGGAACGGCTGCCGATGGGGCGTTCCAGTCAACCGCGTCCAGAAGGGATAGGGAGCCCGCTTCGGTGTTGACCGCGTCATTGTTGGTGAGTGTGAGTGTCACAGGAGTCGTTCCACCATTGGAAACGGCGGCGGGCTGTGCGGTCAGCGACGCGCACAGCGGGCTGAGCCAGTCCTTGCTGAACTTGCCGAAGGTGATCGTGTTGTTGTCACCCTCGTACAGCACACCGAAGTTCCCGTCGCCTAGTGCTGTCACGGTTGAATAGCTCATGGCGCCGGACTTGAACTGGCGTGAGGTTCCCCAGCTGGCACCGTCGTCGCAGGAGTAGCGGATGGTCCCATTGACCCGGCTGGTGGGATTGTTGGCATTGGAAAACAGCAGTTTCTTTGCATCTGCGGAGCCGGCTGCGGCGTCGGGATACATCCGGGTGATGCCGGCGTTGTTGCGCGGGTCCGTCAGCGTGCGGTCATAGCTGACCGCACCGTAGGATACGCCACCATCGGTCGAGATGGCGACCCTGCGCCCGCCGCCGCCTGCATTGTCCCGGGAATTCAGCATGACCCGACCGTCCGAGAGCTCCACGCTCTTGTTCTCGTCCATGGCGGTACCCGTGAAGTCTCCCCGCTGCCAGGTCCTGCCATGATCATCGGAGTAGACGCTGTAGGCCTGGATGGCGGTACCGCCGCCGGGCTGGACGACGGTGCCCGCATACTGTTGGATCAGCCGTCCCCTATGCGCGCCGTATTTGAGCTGGATGCCCTCGCCGGAGGAGGCAAACATGCCCTTGACGCCGCCCACGTTGGCCACGCCGTTGACGGTGCTGCCGACGGGTTTGGCCACGCTGGTGACAAGCGGGCCGGCGAAGCCTGCGTATTTGGAATCGGCGGAATAGCTGGGCGCTGTGGGCAGCACGGGCTGGTTGGACGGATCGGTGGACCAGGTCACGCCGCCGTCGGTGGAGACGGAGACCTCCGTGCTCGTGACCTGGCGGTCGGCGTCATCGTTGGCCCAGGAACTGCCGGCAAATCCCTGATCCTTTGAGTAGACGTGGAAGTTGAAGACCGTTCCGGTCTCCTTGTCCACCACATAGCTGGGGTCGCTGAAGCCGTAGCGCAGGGCCCCGCTGGCGGCCACCTGGCCTCGCGCAATAAACGTTGGTTCCCCCCAGGTTTTACCGGAGTCCGTGCTGCGGCGCTGGACGATTGAATTCGCGGACGGTGAGTCACCGCCGTCGGGCCGTCCGTCATAGGCGGCCAGCAGCACGCCGTTGCCCAGATCCGCAAGGCCCACAATCCGGTAGAACTTCCCCAGAACGGGGTCGATCGCGTTGTCCCCGTTGGAGGCAAGCACCTGTTCGGCGTAGCTGCCGGGAGCGGACGTCGGCGTCACCGGGGCGGGAAAAGGGTCCAGCGCGGCATTTGCCGGTACGGCCAGTGCCGCGAGCAGCCCTGCCGCGGCCGCACCGGCGGTAATGACCGTCCGGGTCCGCCGCCATCGGCGCACAGTATCGGTGGTTTTCATCGGGGGTTCCTTTCGGGACGGCCGTCGTTGGCCGCGGATGGCTGCCATGACTCGAGAGCCACGGAGTGGCAACCGGGGCATGTGACATGGAATGTCCTACCTACCATAGGGTGTCACAGGTCACTTGGATAGCCAAGGCCGCATGTGCGGTGTGACGTACGACGACGATGGGGCAGGTCACGCGTGCTGCTGACCGATTGTGCGCCGGGCTGTGCGCGCTTCCCCGGTCAGTCGTCCAGACTGTGCACAGGGCTGTGCGCGGTCGCCGGTCAGTCGTCCTCGGTCGTGGCGAACCGGCGCCTGGAACTGAGCAGATCCAGTTCCGGATAGGCGGCCAGCAGCCGTTCCGCGGCATCGAGGACCTCGACCAGATGAACGCGGTCTCCGGCGACCATGGCGATACCGATCTGGCCACGACGCAGCAGCTCCTGGCTTCCCGTTTCCGCGGCAGCCAGGTCGAACCGGCGGCGCAGCTCGTTGACGAGCGGTCGCATGACGGAGCGCTTCTGCTTGAGTGAATAAATCTCGCCGAGCAGAATGTCGAATTCAATCCAGCCGATCCACATCCTTGCATCCTGCCCCGCCCGGGGTCCCACCGCAAGTGCCGGAGCCCGGTTCGGCCGGCTTCCGGTTCTGCCGGAGCCCGGTTCGGCCGGCTTCCGGCCTTTCGGTAGACTGGAGGTGCAAGCTCGCGGAGCGCTATCTTCACCGGCGGGGAGACCCGGCACCACAGCGTGAGACGGCACCTTCCGCGGCCCCTCATTTAACATCAGGAGTTCCCGGATGCCCCGGATCATTGTCGATGTCATGCCCAAGCCCGAGATCCTTGACCCGCAGGGAAAAGCCATCGTCGGCGCGCTGCCGCGTTTGGGCTTCACGAGTTTCAGTTCAGTGCGGCAGGGCAAGCGCTTTGAGCTGACCATCGACGGCGAGGTGACGCCGGAAATTCTGCAGCAGGCCCGCGAAGCGGCCGAGAAAATGCTCTCCAATCCGGTCATCGAAGACGTGGTCAACGTCGAAGTTGTGGCGGACTAGCACATGACTGAAACTCCCCTGATCGGCGGTTCGCTCATCGAGCCTGCCGAGGCCCGCCTCGCCGGTGCCCGGATCGGCGTCGTCACCTTCCCGGGCACCCTGGACGACCGCGACGCAGCACGCGCCGTACGCATTGCCGGCGGGACCGCCGTCGAACTCTGGCATGCCGACAGCGGACCGGACGCACTGCGCGGCGTGGACGCCGTGATCATCCCCGGCGGCTTTTCCTATGGTGACTACCTGCGGGCCGGCGCCATCTCGCGCTTTGCGCCGCTGATGCAGCAGATCGTCCGGGCCGCGGACTCGGACAGGGCAGCAAACCTGCTGCCGGTGCTGGGCATCTGCAACGGCTTCCAGATCCTCACCGAATCGCACCTGCTCCCCGGCTCGATGCTGAAAAACGATCATTTGAAGTTCATCTGCCGCGACCAGACGCTGCGGGTTGAAAACAACACCACCTGGTGGACGTCCGAGTACACGGCGGGCCAGGAGATCACGGTCCCGCTGAAGAATCAGGACGGCCAGTACATCGCGGATGAAAAGACGCTGGACAGGCTCGAAGCGGAGGGCAGGGTGGTGTTCCGCTACGTCGGTATGAATCCGAACGGTTCCCGCCGCGACATCGCCGGGATCAGCAATGCCGCCGGCAACGTCGTCGGCCTGATGCCGCACCCGGAGCACGCGGTTGAGGCCGGCTACGGCCCGCAATCGCCAGGCAGTGCGGCGTTCAGCACCGATGGCCTGGGCTTCTTCACTTCTGTTCTTAACAAGCTTGTCGGAGGCATCAAATGAGCGAACCCACCCCCTTGGCCGACCGAGCGGAGCCCGGGCGCGTGGATACCCGGAAGTTCAACATCGACACGGTGGAGCACGCAGCGGGCACGCCCGACACCGAGCTCCCGTGGGCCGAACTGGGGCTGAAGGACAACGAATTCAAGCGGGTCGTGGAAATTCTGGGCCGGCGTCCCACCGCGGCGGAACTGGCCATGTATTCGGTGATGTGGAGCGAGCACTGCTCCTACAAGTCCTCCAAGAATCACCTGCGCCAGTTCGGCGACAAGGTCACCGATGCCATGAAGGAACACCTGCTGGTGGGCATCGGTGAAAACGCCGGCGTCGTGGATATCGGAGACGGCTGGGCGGTGACCTTCAAGGTTGAATCGCACAACCACCCCTCCTTCGTGGAGCCGTACCAAGGTGCGGCGACCGGCGTGGGCGGCATTGTCCGCGACATTATTTCGATGGGTGCGCGCCCGGTCGCGGTGATGGATCCGCTGCGCTTCGGTGCCATTGACCACCCGGACACCGCACGGCTGGTGCACGGCATTGTCTCCGGCATCGGCGGCTACGGCAACTGCCTGGGCCTGCCCAACATCGGCGGCGAGGTGGTCTTCGACTCGGTCTACCAGGGCAACCCGCTGGTGAATGCGCTGGCCGTGGGCGTGCTGCGGCACGAGGATATCCGACTCGCCAACGCGTCCGGCGTCGGCAATAAGGTGGTCCTCTTCGGCGCCCGCACCGGCGGCGACGGCATCGGCGGCGCGTCGGTACTGGCCTCCGAGTCCTTCGACAGCACCAAGCCCTCCAAACGGCCGGCCGTGCAGGTGGGCGATCCGTTCGCGGAGAAGGTGCTGATCGAGTGCTGCCTGGAACTGTTCAAGGCCTCCGTGGTTGAGGGCATCCAGGATCTGGGCGCGGCGGGCATCTCCTGCGCCACCAGTGAGCTGGCCTCCAACGGCGACGGCGGCATGCACGTGGAGCTGACAAAGGTCCTGCTGCGCGACCCCTCCCTGACACCGGGTGAAATCCTGATGTCGGAATCACAGGAACGCATGATGGCCGTGGTCACGCCGGAGCACGTCGCCGCGTTTGAAGCGATCATGGACAAGTGGGCGGTGGAATTCTCCTGGCTGGGCGAGGTCACGGACACCGGCCGGCTCATCATTGAGTGGGACGGCGAGAAGATCGTGGACCTGGATCCGCGCACCGTGGCCCACGAGGGCCCGGTCTATGACCGCCCGTTCCATCGCCCCCAATGGCAGGACCGCGTCCAGGCGGACGGCTTCAGCGGAAGTGTCCAGGACGCCGGACGGCCGGCCGACGGCGTCCAGCTGGCTGCCGCCGTCGTCGAACTTATGGCCTCCCCGAACATGTGCTCCAAGGACTGGGTCACCAAGCAGTACGACCGGTATGTCCAGGGCAACACGGCACTGGCCATGCCCGACGACGCGGGCGTGATCCGCGTTGACGAGACCACGGGGCTGGGGGTGTCCATTTCCACCGATGCCAACGGCCGCTACTCGTACCTGAATCCGTATGAGGGTGCCCGGCTGGCGCTGGCGGAGTCCTACCGCAATGTTGCCACCTCCGGCGCCCGGCCGCTCGCGGTGACGGACTGCCTAAACTTCGGCTCGCCGGAGGATCCCGAGGTTATGTGGCAGTTTGCTGAATCTGTCCGCGGACTCTCCGACGGCTGCCAGGAGCTCGGCGTACCGGTCACCGGTGGCAACGTTTCGCTGTACAACCAGACCGGCGGTGTTCCGATCCACCCGACGCCGGTGGTCGGAGTGCTCGGCGTGTTCGACGACGTCGCCCGCCGCACGCCGTCGGGCTGGGTTGAGGACGGCCAGGCAATCTACCTGCTGGGCAGCACGGCGGACGAATTGGACGGGTCGGAATGGGCCAACCTGCGCGGCCATCTGGGCGGGCAGCCGCCCATCGCCGACCTCTCACTCGAGCGCCAGCTGGGCGAGATCCTGATCAACGGCTCCCGCGACGGCATGATCGATTCCGCCCATGACCTTTCCGAGGGCGGTCTCGCGGCGGTTCTGGTGGAGTCTTCGCTACGTTTCAACGTGGGAGCGCGGGTCGGTCTGGATGAGGTCTGCGAGCGCGACGGTGTCGATGCCTTCACGCTGCTGTTCTCCGAATCCCAGGCACGCGCCGTCGTCGCCGTACCGCGTTCGGAGGAAGTCCGCTTTACGGACATGTGCACCGCACGCGCCTTCCCGGCAATCCGGATCGGCGTTGTTGACGCGCAGTCCGGTTCACTTGATGTGCAGGGGAAGTTTGAACTGTCCCTGGACGAGCTCCGCGTAGCCCACGAGGGAACCCTGCCGCGCTACTTCGACTGAGCTCCCATCGACTGACCACCCATCGAATGTGCAGCAGATGTCCCTTTCAGGCCTGTATCGGACATCTGCTGCTCAGTCGTTTGGGTAGGCGGTGCAGTCGTTCAGGTGTAGCCGCGCTCTGGGCGCCAGCCGGCCTGAACCAGCGCCGACCGGATCTTCGCGACGGCGGCCTGGGCATCGTTGGCCATATGCCGCTTCGAAATCCGCACCTCGGTCCAGCCGAGAGCCCGGTAATGTTCTTCGCGGCCTATATCGCGGTCAATCTGCTCCGCTGCACCGTGATGGCCGCCATCGTATTCCACACCGATTTTGTAGTCCCGGTATGACATATCCGGTTCGTGGTGCAGCCGCCCCGACTCATCGATAATGGCCGCGTTCAGCTCCGGCTCGGGCAGGCCGGCGTCAAGGAGCGCCAGACGCAGCATGGTTTCCGGCGGCGAATCCGCTCCGACGCGGGCAAGGTCCAAGGCCGCGCGTGCCTTGCGGATCCCCCGTTTCCCGGGATGCCGATTGATCATACGCTGCAGATCATTTTTTGTGCAGAACGGATCCGTTCGGCCCTCGAATTCCGGACGCGGGTTGCGGATCAGGTGGTCGGCGATGACCACCAGCTCCGGAACGGACAACTGTTCAGCGAGGTCCAGCCAGGTCCGTTCCCGCGTTGTGAGGCGGATTCCGTTCAACTCCGTGACTTCGTCGTCGTAGAGCTTCATGCGGTGCGTGACAACCTTCGTCCGCCTGACTCCGGCCGCGTCGTCTGGCCTGGAAATATGGATCACGACTATCTCCTTGGGTTGGTTCCTGGACGGCAGCGGCCACAGCCACGCCGCCGTTTCATGGGATGCAGCACTTCGGGTATTGATCCAGGTGAAGGGCCGGGTAAATGGACCCAGACCGATTTCATCAAGTTCCGGGCAACGGATCCCCCGCCCCAAGTGCCGCAATGTGCGGTTCCGCAGTTGTCCGACACTCATGCCCAACGCAGCGGCGTCGGTGATGGTAAAGGGCCTGTCCGCTATTTCCGGGGGCAACGGTCGAGGGTTTCGCATGAGCCATTGTGACCGGATCTGCTCCGATCCCGCAGAAGTTTTCCACAACCCCCATCGACTGTGCCGTAGATGTCCTTTTCGTGCCCCATTCGGACATCTGCGGCACAGTCGATGAAGGACGACGACGGCGTGACCAGTTTGCGCGCTAGTCCGGCTTTGTTTTCCGCGGCGGGATTCCTACCCGCGGGCGGTGCCGGCGGGATTCCTACCCGCGGGCCGGGCCGGCTGCGATGCGATGCGCCGCCTGCAGATAACGTCGAGTGACGAGCCGCTGCGACAGGGCCGCGGCAGGAGCACCAATACGAAATATCAGACCGGCTGGCCTGCTGAAGGCAAGCACCTCGAACCGGACGGCGCCGTCTTCGCCGAGCCGCGCGATGAAGGCCTCTTCCCCGCTCGCCGGATGCCCTGGCAGAGTCCCGTACCCGAAACCGGCCAGCTGCGCCCGGAAATGCCCACCGTCTCCGGATTCGACGGCGGTCGGCTCCTGCGCCCAGACGACCTCACACGGTACCGGCAGCCGCAGGTCCCCGATACCGAAGCCGCTGATCACCCTCACGCCGGGGGCGGCACGGGCGGCGACCCGTACCGAGAACCCGGCCCCCCGCTGGATTTCCCAGTTCAGGATTGCGTCCGCCAGACGCCGATACACCGCCGCTCCCTGCCCGACGGTGATGCTCTTCTCCGCCCGCCGATATCCGGCCGGCCAGCGGGGCTCCCCGCCTCCCGGCCCAGCCACGCTCCCACCTCCCAGCCCAGCCGCGCCCCCGCCTCCCGGTCCGGCCGCGCCCGGGGGTTCGTCCGCCGCCGGCTCATGCATCACCAGCTCCTGCGCCAGCGCACGCGTCAGACCGTGCTGCGGATAGGTCAGCTCCCCTTGGCCGGGATGCCTCATTCGGCCGCTCCGGCATCGACGATCCGGCGCCAGCCAAGGGCCTCCCGCTGGGCCTTGGCCAACGTCGCGACCACCAGGTCGTAGGAGTCTTCGATCATGTCTGCAATCATTGCGTCTTCCAGCTCCCCCTCGCAGAGAACGCCGTTCCAGTGGGTCTTATTGAGGTGATAGGCACCGACGATTTCCGGGTGTACGGCCCGCAGCCGCCGGGCCAGCTCCGGTTCGCATTTCAGGCTCACGGACAGCGGAGCGGCGTCAAGGCGGCTCAGCGCGAACATCTTGGCTTCGTGCCCGAAGCTGCCGCTCACCGGTGCCAACACCTTGAAGACCGATGATTCCGGGCCGAATGGGAAGTCCTCCACAGCCCCGGGAAGGGCCAGGCAGATCCGGCGGAGCTGAATTCTATCCACAGCTGGAGCCTATACCGGCGCGTCCCCGCACCCTAGCGTCAGCCGGTCTGCAGGTAGTCCTCCAGCAGCACCACTTTGAGCCCGGCCGCTTTTTGCGCCGTCACGAAGGCCTGCAGATCCGCGGCGAACTCGGGCCGAAAGTGCATCAGCACAATCTCGCCCGGGCGCAGGGCGCTGCCGTACTGGTAGTCCATCCCGCCGGCGTTGGCTTTCGCCTCCCAGTCGATGATGGCCTTCATCCCGCAGTCCGCCGCCGCCTTCCGTGTGACGTTTGTGTAGGGGCCGCCGGGCGGCCGGAAGAAGACCGGGCGGCGGCCGTAATTCGCCGCGACGAAATCGGCCATCTGGCAGATCTCCGCCTTTTGCTGCTCATAGGACAAATGGATGAAATTCAGCTGGTGATTGATCGTGTGGTTTTCCACAACGCTGCCGTCCGCCACGAAATCCTTGAAGAAACCCGGGTTGTCGCTAACAAACGTCCCGGCCAGAAACAGCGAAGCCTTGATCCCGTTGGCCTGTAGAAGCCGCAGTTCCTCCGGCGTCTTGATCGCGCCGTCGTCGATGGTCAGAAATACGACCTTTTGCTCCGTCGGGACCTTGGTCAACACCGGGACCATACCGTCAGTGACCGGAGGCAGAATATAGTCGGGGACCAGCGGCGGTTCGGCGGGTGCAGGAGACGACGACGGCACTGAAGCCGCGCCGGACGTTGCAGCTGCCGTCGCGGGACCGTCCGACGGTGCCCCAGTTGTCGGCGGCGCTGCGGGCACGGTCGCTGTCCCCGCTGTTGCGGTCACGGTCGCAGTCCCCGCTGATGCGGACGTAGCCGTTGCGGGGCGGGCGTCCGCCGGCGTCGGCGCCACCTCACTGGAACCCCCAACCCCGGTCAGGACCAGAGCGGACAACACAAAAAGAAGGAGCGCGATCCCAAACCAGCGGGCGGGGCGCCGGAGGGAGCGGAAATGATGGGCCACTGTTTGCCTTGCTGCGAGATGACGAGATGGATTGCATGCCAAATGGACTGTACGCGGCAGCTAGGTATTATCCACCTTCACGGAATGCACGGCCGCTGGCTGCTTAGGAGTCTATCAGCGGCCGAGCCCAAGCCTGGGAGCCTCGATGGCCGGGCAGCGGTCCATCACCACAGTGAGGCCGGCTGCGGCCGCACGCTGCGCCGCCGCTTCATCAATGACGCCCAGCTGTAGCCACACGGCTCCGGCCCCGATGGCAATGGCTTGGTCCACCACCGCGCCGACGCGCTGCGAATTGACGAAGCAGTCCACCACATCGATGTGTCCCGGTACGTCGGCGAGCAGCTTGTAACCGGTGGCGCCATGCACGTCGTCACCCTTCAGCGAGATCGGGACGATCTCCATTCCCAGCCGCTGCTGCAGGAATTTGGACACGCCGACGGCCGCGCGGCGGGGGTTGTTGGACAGGCCGACGACGGCCCACCTGGCCGGAGTGTTCAGCAGCGTGGCAATGATGTCCGGATCATTGATCTTCACCATACGCCGAGCTTACCCGCGGTCCCGGCCGGGCAAACCCTTGCACTTCCAGGCGGCCGCGAGTACTGCGGGCTGCACGCCTGTTTGTTACAGTGATCCCGTTGGCACAGTATTGTCATCTTTCTTCCGCGCCATTATCATCTTCCCCGCTGGCGCAATCGACGGCGGAGCCATCCGCAGTCCGGCTGCCGGGTACCAGCCATGGTGCTTTGGCCCCGGTCGATCGGCTGTCCGTACCGCAGACCGAAGCCGAGCGCATCGCATTCTCGGAGGAAGCCGCGCCGTCTGGACTGGTCCACACCGTGGCATACGGCCCACACCTTCGAGCAGGCGCGTCAGGTCCCGCAGGGCCAAGACACCCAAGACACCCAAGACACCGTCCCGAAGATCGAATGGTTTTCCGGCACCCTCAACGTGGCCTATAACTGCGTCGACCGCCATGTGGAGGCCGGCCTGGGGGCCAAGGTGGCGCTGCACTTCGAAGGCGAGCAGGGCGACCGCCGCACGGTCACGTATGCGGCCCTGCAGCTCGAGGTCGGCAGGGCCGCCAATGCGCTGCTGGACCTCGGCATCGGTCGGCGGGACCGTGTGGTGATCTACCTGCCGGTGATCGTGGAAACCGTCATCATCACGCTGGCCTGCGCGCGGATCGGTGCCGTCCATTCACTGGTGTTCGGCGGCTTCTCCGCGGAGGCGTTGAAGTTCCGGGTCGAGGACACCGGCGCCAAGCTCCTGGTCACCACGGACGGGCAGTTCCGCCGCGGCCACGCGGTACCGGTGAAGGAGAATGCGGGCCACGCGGTTTCAGGGATAACGCAATCGAGCATGCGCTCGTGGTCAACCGGACCACGCCCGCTGACCGGCTGGGCACCGTTACCTGGACGCCGGGCAGGGATATCTGGTGGCACGACGCCGTGAATACCGCCTCGGATGTCCATGCGCCGGAAGCGTTTGACGCCGAAACCCCGCTGTTCAACATGTACACCTCCGGCACCACTGGCAAGCCCACGGGCCTGGTGCACACCATGGGTGGCTACCTCACGCAGACGGCATGGAGCCACGAA
>CAJDTL010000024.1_pt1 | contig 37334 bp, 36 predicted proteins | sample 7389871 | NCBI WGS metagenome assembly CAJDTL01 (sample SAMEA7055650, study PRJEB34461) | soil metagenome | biome: terrestrial ecosystem; feature: Peninsula; material: soil | place: Antarctica | collected 2016 | reverse complement strand
TCCACCGAGCCGCTGTGCCCGACGTCGGTGGGGGCTGCAAGGAAACGAAGGGTCACGGAGTTAGCGGCAGTCTCACTCATGAAACGAGTTTATTGAAGTGGCAGAGCGTCCAAACGCGGGGAAGTCTCATACGCTGTTCCTCCCGTCATAATCGCCAGGCCACGCGACGGAAGGCGGAAAACCAGGGCCAGGGTTCGGATCAACTATCCGGGGCTCTGCCTCCATGAAAGTCCTCTTTCACGAACCAATCCCCAATGGGCCTGGTTTAGGGCGTGAATGGGCCTTGTAGGACTCGGAGCGCGAGGTCAGCGTCACCTTTGACAATTGCGGTTTCCGCGAGGTTGGAGCGGCCCCAGAGGCCGAGGTACATATCGTGCAATGGGGCGGTAATCGAAGCCATGACGGGCCCCTGGCCCAGTGTCCAGCCGGGGGCCCCTGGCACGTGGAAGGCCACGGCTTCTTCCGGGTGTGGCATGCGCTTCTGCCGGAACTGGCGTGGGGTTAACATTGCCAGGACTTCGTCGATTCCGTCGAACATCACGTCCTCCCCGAGAGCGGGGACATCCAAATCTAATGCCTGGCAGGCGTCGACGAGGTGGATGGCGTGTTCGTGCGACTGCCGCCGAAGCCAGAATCCGGCCTTTCGCGGGGGTGGGCCAAAGTTCCAGCACGGTGTCTCGGGATCAAGGGCCGCCATCGCCCCGAGGAAGGTATCCGCCCCTTCAAGGAACCAGGCCGCGGCGCCCATTGCCGGCGCGGCGGGTTCCTCAACGACGTTCCCGTCACGAACCACTTGAGCTGCCCATCGTTCGATTGAACCGAGGTGCCCGAAAAGTGCGTCGAGGTTCCAGCCCGGACAGGCAGGAACAGGACGGGTCAGTATTTCGTTCGTTTGGCGCGCGAGAGCGCTGAGCCTGTCGAGGTAGCTGGCCAGCTCGGCAAGGTAACGATCGGGCCCCATGAGTTGAGCATATCGGACTCCCAGAAAAGGCAGCTCCCGGGTTCAAGGGCGGCGCTGGCTCATTGAGCGTGTGTTGGTCGGGTTAGTGCCGTGGCCGTGCCCGGATTCAGTGGCGGTGATGGCGAAGTTGCTGTCGAGTTTCACGGTGGTGTGGGTGCCGTCCGCCTTGGTGATGTGGGCTTCGTAGGCGGCGCTGCCGTCGTCCTCGGTGGTTGTGTTCTCGACAGTGGCGCCGGCGTTCGCGGCCAGGACGGCGGCCTTGACTTTCGTTGCCGCGTCGCCGGTTAGATCGGTCTCATTGCTGTGGCGGCCGCCGCGACCGCCGGTCTCGTTGGCGGTGATCGCGAAGTTGGTGTCGAGTTTGACCGTGGCGTGGGTGCCGTCCGCCCTGGTGATGTGGGCTTCGTAGGCGGCGCTGCTGTCGTCCTCGGTGGTCATGTTCTCGACGGTGGCGCCGGCGTTGGCGGCCAGGACCGCGTCCTTGACCTTTGTGGCTGTATCACCGGTAAGGGCCGTTTCGTTCCACGCCTTGCCGTCCGTGGCAGATCCTGTGGGGCTGGCGTTGGCAGTAGCTGTGGCGGCGCTGGAGGGCAGAGCCATGGCGGTAAGGGCGCCACCGCCCACGAGGGCGCCGATCAGGGTAGCTCCTGCCGCGATTTTCTGGACCTTGTTCAAGATTGTGCTCCCTAGATTCGGCTCCAACGGGTTCGAAGCTGTTTCTAGCGTCGAACCGGACCCTGTCGGACCACCGTTACTTGGCTGTGCGTGCACTGTGAGTGCATCCGGCGGAGTCGCCGCCTGAAGATGACATCCACGGGTGACGTATCCGCGTTGCCTGAACGAAAGGGATTCCTTGACGGCGGCCGGCGGCCTCCTGTTCGTACTTAGGGCGTGGGCACGCGCGTAGGATGACGGCAGGGTTCGACGACGAGGACAAGACAAGGATGCCCATGGAAACCGTGAACTGGGGAGAAGCCGGCAGCAGGGAAAACCCGTGGAAACTGAAGACTCCGCCGGGGACGTCGGAGTACACGATGTACCGCGACGAAGGCCCCGACCCGCAAGAGCTGGTCTGCACCGTCGGCAAGACGGTGTTGAAGTACCAGCTGCGGATTGTCGGCGAGCTGCACGCCATGCTCCGCGACCGCGGCGACTGGGTGGAACTGGGCAGCGCGGACGAACAGAAATCCGCCAAGGACGGCACGGTGGAGTCCTGGGGCCGGGCCATTACGAATCCCGTGGGCGGTTGGTACGGGCTGAAAAAGGGATATCGCGGCAGGGTCGGCATGTACCTGCCTCCGCTTCTGGAAGCGCTGGGCCTTGCGGAGCTCGAACACAACCCGCGGAACAACCGCATGCGGGCGATCTAGCGCGGCACTGCTGCATCGGGTACTCGACGCATGGAGCTATCGGTAGCTGAGCGCCGGGAACCAGGGCCAAACGACAGTATGCGACGACCCGATACGAGCTTGTTCACGCGCACGTCGGGTGATTGAGTCAGTTTGGGAGTTGATTTTGGTTACGCGACCACGGGCTCGTGGTCGCTGGCTTGGTGGTCGGAGGGGAGCCTTACTGATCGCAGGCCAGCCGTGGCTGTGCCTGCTCTGGGTCAACGTAAATGGAGTGTTCAACGACGCCGCGGCAGGCTTCCCAGTCGCCGTCAGCCATGCGGCGCACCTGGCTGCCGGGGCGGGGATTTATGCTCAAAGCTGCGTGATCAGCGAGGCGGCCCGTTCGAGGGCGCCGGGCACCAAAGAATAGTACGCCCACGTGCCGCGTTTCTCGCGTTTCAACAATCCGGCGTCGACCAGGATCTTGAGATGGTGGGAGACGGTGGGTTGGCCCAAATCGAGGGGTTCGGTGAGGTCGCACACGCAGGCTTCGCCGCCGTCGCCTGCTTTGACGATCGAGAGCAGCCGCAGCCTGTTCGGGTCGGAGAGCGCCTTGAGGATCGGTGCTGCACGGTGCGCTTCGGCGGCATTGAGGACCGGGATTCCGCCTGGTTCGCAGCAGGGCTGATCCGCGCCGGTCTCGATTGCTACTGCAGTGTGCATATATCTATTATGCTCATATATTGACAGCTGTCGATATATAGGACAATACTTCCTATATCGACAACCATCAATCTTACGTTGATCTGACTTGGAGCCCTGTGAGTATCCAGACCACCGCCCCTTCACCAGCCGCAGAGGCCGCCGTTTTGGGCAAACTCTCCACCGTGGATCGGTTTCTGCCGGTGTGGATCATTGCGGCCATGGCCGCCGGGCTGCTGCTGGGTAAGTTCATTCCTGGCCTGAACACCGCGCTGGACGCGCTGAAGATCGGCTCCGTTTCCCTGCCGATCGCTGTAGGTCTACTGGTGATGATGTACCCGGTGCTGGCGAAGGTACGCTACAACGAGACCGGCCGCGTATTGGCGGACCGCAGGCTCATGATCACCTCGCTGGTGCTGAACTGGCTGCTGGCGCCGGCGTTCATGTTTGCCTTGGCCTGGATCTTCGTTCCCGATCTGCCCGAGTACCGGACCGGGCTGATCATTGTGGGCCTGGCCCGTTGCATTGCCATGGTGATGATCTGGAACGATCTGGCGTGCGGGGACCGGGAAGCTGCGGCCGTGCTGGTCTTCATTAATTCCGTTTTTCAGGTTCTCGCCTTCGGCGCCCTAGGTTGGTTCTACCTCCAGGTCATGCCTGGCTGGCTGGGCCTGCCGGTCACCAGCGCTGACTTTTCGTTCGGGTCGATTATCATCTCCGTTTTGGTGTTTCTGGGACTTCCGCTGCTGGCGGGTTTCCTGACGCGCACGGTGGGGGAAAGGGCAAAGGGACGCGACTGGTACGAGGGGACGTTCCTGCCAAGGCTGGGACCGTGGGCCCTATACGGCTTGTTGTTCACCATCACACTGCTTTTCGCCCTGCAGGGGCAGACCATCACGTCCCGACCGTTCGACGTCGTCCGCGTCGCCGTGCCGCTGCTGGTCTACTTTGTGGTGGTGTTTGGTGCCGGCATGGGCATCGGCCGTGCGCTGGGCCTTGGCTACGCCAAGACCACAACCCTGGCGTTCACCGCGGCCGGCAACAACTTTGAACTCGCCATCGCCGTCGCGATCGGCACCTTCGGGGTGACCTCCGGCCAGGCTCTGGCAGGAGTCGTCGGACCCCTGATTGAGGTGCCGGTCCTTATTGCCCTGGTCTACGTCGCCCTGTGGGCGCGAACACGGTTCTTTACCCACCCGCCACGGTCAGCCTGGCCAACGTCCCGCGATTTTCGTTAGGAGCCTGAAGTCATGAGTGCCACCGGTACCACCAAAAAGGCGTCCGTCCTGTTCGTTTGCGTGCACAACGCCGGACGTTCACAAATGGCTGCCGCCTACCTGGCCGCGCTCTCCGGCGGAGCCATCGAGGTTCATTCGGCCGGCTCCGAACCCGCCGCGTCGGTCAACCCTGCCGCCGTGGCCGCGATGGCGGAGGACGGCATCGACATGTCGGCCGAGATTCCCAAGGTCCTCAGCGCCGACGCCGTCCGGGAGTCAGACGTCGTCATCACCATGGGATGCGGGGATACCTGCCCGATCTTTCCCGGCAAACGCTACGAGGACTGGGAACTGGAAGACCCCGCTGGGCAGGGCGTGGATGCTGTCCGCTCCATCCGGGACGACATTAAGTCCCGTGTTCGGGCGCTCATCAGCCAACTGCTCCCGGTTCCTGAATCTCCAACGGGAAAACCAAAATCATGACGAAACAGCCACATGGCCTGCCTGTTGCCATCATCGGGGCCGGCCCGGTGGGCCTGGCCGCGGCAGCAAACCTGATCGAACGCGGCCTGACCCCCATCATTTTCGAAGCGGGTGAGGACGTCGGGGCGGCCATTCTGAACTGGGGACACATTCGCTTGTTCTCATCGTGGCAGCACAATATTGACCCGGCCTCCCGGCGGCTGCTCGAACCCGCCGGGTGGGCTGAGCCCCGGCTTGGCTCCCTGCCGTACGGGATCGAGCTCGTTGAAGGGTATTTGAAACCCTTGGCCGTCATCCCGGCCATCACTGCCGCCTTGCACACCTCCGCCAAGGTCACTGCGGTCAGCCGCGTCGGCATGGACAAGACCCATTCCCGTGACCGCGGCGGGAGGGCCCCTTCTGGTCCGGGTGGAGTTGGCTGACGGAACCGTGACAGACCATCAGGTGCGCGCCGTCATTGATGCCTCCGGTATCTGGACGCAGCCCAACCCGCTCGGACAGGCCGGTCTGGTTACCCCCGGCGAGGCCCAAGCCATTGAACGCGGCTTGATTACCTGACCACTGCCCGATGTGACTGGGACCGACCGTGCCCGTTTCGCCGGCCGGCACGTTTTGGTCATCGGGGCTGAACACTCGGCAGCCAACATCCTGATTTCCCTGGGGCAGCTCGCCAGGAATGCACCGGGTACTCAGGTCAGCTGGGCAGTCCGAGGCGCCGACGCTTCACGAATGTATGGCGGGGGAGACCTTGACGCTCTGCCGGCTCGCGGCCAGCTCGGCACCCGGCTGCGCGGACTCGTTGATGACGGCTACATCGAGCTGCACACCTCCTTCACCACCAATTCCTTCGCGGTGGGGCACGGCCTGGCTGTTACCGGCGCGACGCCGGATGGTCCGGTGACGTTGGCCGTGGATCTGTTGATCCCGGCCACCGGATTCCGGCCCGACCTGGGCATCCTGCGGGAAATTCGTTTGGAACTTGATCCCGCCGTGGAGGCACCAAGGGAGCTTGGACCACTCATTGACCCCGAGTTCCACTCCTGCGGCACCGTCCCGGCCCACGGTGCGAAGGTGCTGGCCCACCCGGAGAAGGATTTCTACATTGCCGGGATGAAGTCCTACGGCCGCGCGCCGACCTTTGTGCTTGCCACAGGCTACGAGCAGGTCCGGTCCATCGTTGCCGCGCTCGCCGGCGACGCCGAATCCGCAGACGCCGTGCATCTGGTGCTGCCCGAATCCGGCGTCTGCTCCGCCGATCCCGCCGGCAGTTGCGGCGCACCCGCCGGACAAGCTGTGGAATGTCGGGCTGCTGCCGGGTGTTCAGGGGCCACCTTCTTCAGGAACCGGTCCAACCGCCCGGTGATTAGTTCCCGCCCCCGCTGGCCTCCACCTCGGTAGACCACAGCGCGCTCAGGCAATTCAGGTGTCCGGAGAAACACGCTCCGGCTTGCTGAAGCGCCCCGAAACCACAGCGAGCCAGATCCGGGCGAGGATGACGGCTGCTGTAAAGCCGAGAACGATGAGAGCACGAGTCGAACCTGTTGCAATACCGACGAAAGCGCGGTCACAAAATGCAAGAACCCGTGCAGGGTGGGGCTGGTGGGGTGGCCTGCTGGAGTGCCGACGGGGAATCCCTTCATCGGGTCTGCGACGAATAGCACGGCCCCAATGAGTCCGACGGCAAAGAGTCCGATCAGCAGCGGACCCCAGAGCTGGCACGTCCCGCCCCGAAGCACGCGACGAAGTCCGGCAGCGCACAGGAGAGTCAACACACCGGGGATGTTCAGGTTGGCGATCTGGATCCAGCCGACCGCGCCGTTGGCGAGGACGCTGAGGCCGTTGTGCGCGGGATCGAAGCCCTTTCGCGTGAACGCTTGGGCGAAGCCGACGATGAGGTACAGTGGCCCCGCAGTCGTCTACGAAGAATTCTCTGAGTTGCGCGGCGATGACCGTCGGGCTCACCTGGTGCGTTTGTCCTTCCAAGACCCGATGTTCACTGCCGGGTATGGCTGCCGCCACCGCCGCCTGCGCGTCGGTCATCGACGCACAGGCCTTTCCCCCGACCATGACGCGAGTAGGAACGGAGATCCGGCGGATTCTCTCCAGCGGGGCGGAAAAATTGTTCATCACTTCAGTGTCGCAGGGGAGGGTGTTGGCGGCGGCGGTCTGCTTCTTCCAGAACTCCGGCATGAGGGGCAGCATGAGGGGGACAAACGCCGGTACCCCGATCATCTTGACGAGAAAGTAAGACACCGCGGCACCCCGTCTCCCTGCCCGGAGGAGGTCCTCGAGGCGTGCCTGGTGATCGACCGGAACACCATCTATGACGCCTACCCCTGTGTAGGGAGCTTCGTAGGTAGCCAGGCGCCGGATCTTAACACCCGACGCGGCCGCTTCGAGCGCGAGTGCGGAACCAGACGAAGTCGCGTAGACGTAGGAGCCGGGCCAGCCTCCCGCAGCACTGCCGAGAGGTCTTCGCTCTCTCGTTCCACGGCATAGGGCAACGTGTCACCGCTGTCGCCTCTTCCTCGGCGGTCGTAGAAGTAGACGATGAAAGAATCCGCGAGTTTCGCAGCGAGAGCCCGCGCGGGGCCAAACGATCTGCCGCAGAACGCGCCGTCTATGAGAACCAGGCTCGGCCCGGCGCCAAGTCGTTCGACAGAAATCCGCGTCCCGTCGAGCGAAACGACGGTGAGGACAGTTCCAATTTTCGTGTTCCTGGTCATTTCGTTGCGGCCTTCAGCTGGATGTCGAGTTGATGGAAGGAAAGGTACCAGCCCTCCGCCGTGAGATCGCGAAGATCTGCGGTGAAGGGTCCCTGGTGAAGAGTGACGCGGGTACGGCTGCCATGGTCGTGAAGCTCCACGCGCAGGAGGATGTCGTGAAGTGTTCCGCCGGTCGCGTCTGCGTCCATCTTTATTTCGAAGTGCTCGGGAGGCTTGAACGATACGATCTTTCCCCGGATGGGATTCAATTCGCCGGTCTCGTCATTGCGCATGGCTAATTCCCACCGGCCGCCCTCCACAAGTTCGATGAGGACGCTGTCAACGGGAACGGAAACCCCGGTCGGGCCAAACCAGGAGGCCAACGCTCCGGGCTCGGTCCAGAAACGCCACACGAGTTCCCGCGGGGCGTGGAACGCGCGGGTTATAAAAACGTCACGGTTTGTCACTTCGGTCCGGTCGATAGCCGCGCCGTTGCGACTCTCCTTCGGGAAAATGAGTCCAGCCGTCTCCAGAACCCGAAGATGATTGGAAATCGCGGGCTGGCTCATGTCGAACGGGCGGCCCAACTCTGCGACGGGCGCGTCCCCCCAGCATGAGTTGCTGCAGAATCGCGCGTCGCGTTGGGTCGGCCAGTGCGCCGAAAACGGAGCTGCGAAGGTCTGCAACGAAGCAAGGTCTCAGGCTGGCCGGAGGCAGTCGAGAGCCGTCCGGCCACCGTGGTTCTAGGGCAGGACGTGCCCAGCAGGATGTGTTCCTGTGAGAAGTCCCAGTTGCCTGAGCGGGTTCCGGCTTTCGACTGGACGGTGATGGCCGCGCGCTCCTCGCTCGAAAGGGTCACCGCGTCGCCAAAACGCCTCTCACAATCATGTGCCTGCTCACCGCAGACGTCGGCATGATCGAAGACGTCAATACCCAGGTCCAGCGCAGCACGCATGAGGGACCGAATGTCCTTCTCGCTCAGCGCCGTGAATCTCATCAGCCTCCAAAGCTCTCATTGGCGCCGCTGCACCGGCCACGCAGGAAAAGTGTTGACCATCACAAGAGAGCTCCGTACAGTGTGTACTGTATACAGAATAACCATCGAGACGAGGAAGTCCATGCCGAAACCCGTGAAACTCGCTGCACCGCTGCTTGCCCTGGCACTGCTGACCGGCTGTGCGACCGGCGGTGCCCCCTCCGTGGCCGGGGTGAAGCTGGAAACCCAAGCCGCCGTATCCGGCCAAATCACCGTCTGGAGCTGGGATGTTGCCGCCACAGCCTTGAAGCGGTTGGCGGATTCCTACACCAAGGAGCATCCGGGAACTACCATCAACGTGGTGGACATCGGCTACGACAACGCCTACGACAAGATGTCCGTAGGTCTTCAGGCCAACAGCGGGCTCCCGGACGTCATCACCGTCGAGACGGATCACATGCCCGCCTACATCCACCAGTTCCCCAAGGCCTTTACCGATCTGACCCCGCTGGTGGGTGCGGACAAGGCAAAATTCGATCCCTCCAAGGTCTCGGCCTCCTCGGACGCCAGCGGCCAGCTGCTCTCCATGCCGTGGGATTCGGGCACCGTGGCGCTCTATGCCCGCACCGATTACTTCAAGGCCGCCGGCATCGATCCGAGCACACTGGATACCTGGGACCAGTTTCTGGCCGCGGGGGAAAAGGTCAAGGCGGCCACGGGCCACGCGCTGATATCCACCGACCTCTCCACCGGAGGCTTCTTCCAGATGCTCCTCCAACAGCAGGGCCGGGGCGTCTTCACCTCCGGCGGTCAAATCGACCTGACCTCCCCGGCTGCGGTCAACGCGCTCACGTTGATCAAGGCGATGAACGACAAGGGCCTGCTGGACAACGTCAAGGGCTGGGATGGTCGGGTGACGGCCGCCAAGAACGGCAATTCCGCCATCATGCCCGAGGCTGTCTGGTGGATCGGCACGCTGACTTCCGAAATGCCGGAGCTCGCCTACAAGTTCACCGTGGTTCCGCTGCCGGCCTTCACCGCCGGCGGAACGCAGACCTCCAACGACGGCGGCTCCACTTTGGCGGTGCCGGCGCAGTCCAAGAATCCCCAGTTGGCGGGCGCCTTCGTGAAATACATGCTGGCCAGCACCGACAATCAAGTGTCGATGATGAAGGAGGAGGGCCTGTTCCCGTCCTACCTGCCGGCGCTGGACGCCCCGCTCTTCCATGAGCCGCAGAGTTACTTCGGCGGCGAAAAAGTCTATGAGCTCTTCGCCGCCCAAACACCTAAGATTCCCTCGATCACCTACACCAGCGACACGGCTAAGGCCGGGGATATCGTAGCCAACGCCGTCGTCGCGTCGGTGCTCAATCACCAGGATCCGGCCGCCGCGCTGAAGTCGGCGGCGGACCAGATTGCCACCGCCACCGGGCGAAAGCTTGCGCAGTAACCCATGGTCAGCACACTGTTGCGCCCTGTCGTGAAGGCGCCCGGGCGGCCAGGGGCGCGGACCTCAGCCCGCCGTCGTCGCCCAGGCTACTGGTTCGTCCTGCCGGCGGCGGCACTCTTCGTCATCTTCTTCCTCTATCCGCTGCTGTCCTCGTTGTGGCAGAGTTTCTTCTCCACAGCGGGCGGGGAGTCAACCTGGGTGGGAGGGGCGCAGTATCTGCGCCTTTTCCATGACCCGCTGGTGGCCAAGAGCCTGTTCAACGCGTTCTTGATCCTGGTCATCCAGGTCCCGCTGATGGTCTGTGTCGCCCTCGGACTGGCCTACCTGCTCAACCAGTCCTGGTTGCGGTTCCGCACAGGCTTCCGTGCCATCCACTTCCTTCCGGCCGTCACCACGCTGGTGGCCTACTCGCTGGTGTTCCGGGTCATGCTGGCCACCGACGGCGGTGCCGCCAACCAGATCCTGGGCCTCGTGGGCGTCGCCCCGGTGGACTGGCTGAACAGTGAAGTCTGGTCCCGCGTAGCCCTGATCGCCTCCATCACCTGGCGCTGGACCGGCTACAACATGATCATCATCCTGGCCGGTCTGCAGGGGATCCCCGCCGAGCTGTACGAGGCCGCCCGCATTGACGGCGCCGGCCGCTGGGCCATCTTTACCAAGATCGTCATTCCGCAGCTTCGCCCGGTGATCCTGTTCAGCTCCATCACCTCCACCATCGGTGCACTGCAGCTCTTCGATGAGAATTTTATCCTCACCGGCGGCGGACCCAACAACGCGACCTTAACCCCCGTGCTGTACCTCTACAAGGTGGGCTTCCAGCAGTTCGATTTCGGCTACGCATCGGCGATCGCCTGGCTGCTGGTGGCGATCATCGCGGCGATTTCCGTCCTCCAGTTCGTGATCCTGAAAGAGAAAAAATGACGCAGACGCTCAAGAGGCTGCCGGTCTACCTGGTCCTGTTGGTCGGGGCGGTGCTGAGCATCATTCCGTTCCTGTGGATGGTTATCGCCTCGACGCATACGACCTCTGCCCTGTTCGCCACGCCGTTGCCGCTGCTGCCGGGCGGGGAGCTTTGGACCAACCTGGCGCGGCTCCAGCAGGAGACCAACTTCGCCCAGGTCATGCTGAACTCGGTCATCGTGGCCATCATCTACACGGCCTTCTCCTCGGTGGTCAGTGCCATGTGCGGCTATGGCCTGGCCAAGTTCCGCTTCCGCGGCCGCGGCCTGGTGCTCGGCACCGTGCTGCTGACCATGATGATCCCGATGCAGGTGCTGCTCGTGCCGCTTTTCCAGATGATGGCGAGCCTGGGCTGGGTGAACACTTACCAGGCGCTGATCCTGCCGTTCCTTGCCAACGCGTTCGGCATCTTCTTGATGCGCCAGGCCTTCCTGGACTTCCCGGACAGCCTGATCGAGGCGGCCCGCATTGACGGTGCGGGGGAGCTGAAGACGTTCTACCGCATCGTAATGCCGGTGGCACGGCCGCAGCTGGCCGCCCTGATGATCTACACCTTCATCAGTCAGTGGAATTCGTTCATCTGGCCGCTGCTCATGCTCAACACCGAGGACAAGTACACGCTGCCGGTTGCGCTGAACACCATGATCGGGCTGTCCCGGGTGGATTATTCGGGCCTGATGCTCGGCTCCCTGCTGGCCACGCTGCCGCTGCTGCTGGTCTTCATCGTTTTCCAAAAACACTTCGTATCAGGACTTATGGGAGGGGCGGTCAAGGGATGACCCGGACGCTAAAACTCGATGGGATCGCCTTTGGCGGCGACTACAACCCCGAGCAGTGGCCGCGGGAGGTGTGGGAGGAAGACGTCCGGCTGATGAGAAAGGCCGGGGTCAACTTCGTCACGGTATCCGTCTTTTCCTGGCCGCTGCTGGAGCCGGAAGAAGGCCGCTTCGACTTCGCCTGGCTCGATGACGTCATCGAGCTGCTGCACGGCGCCGGGATTGCCGTTGACCTGGCGACGGCGACCGCAACGCCGCCGGCCTGGCTCATCCGCAAATACCCGCAGATTCTCCCCGTCACTGCCGACGGCACGCAGCTGGAGTTCGGCTCGCGGCAGGCCTACTGTTTCAGCTCCGCGGTGTTCCGCGAGTACGCGCTGCGGCTCACCCGCGCGATGGCCGAACGCTACGGCAAGCACCCGGCCGTGCGGCTCTGGCACGTGTCGAACGAATATGGCGACCACGTCTCTCGGTGTTGGTGTCCGTCGTCCGCAATCGCCTTCCGCTCGTGGCTGCGCGCTAAGTATGCCAGCATCCAGAAGCTGAACGACGCCTGGGGCACCAGCTGCTGGGGCCAGCATTACCTTGACTTCGAAGCGATTGAACCGCCGCGCGAATCCACCGGGCCGGTCAATTCCACCCAAAGGCTCGATTTCGAGCGTTTCTCCTCGGATGCCATGCTGGAACTGTTCAGCTCCGAGGTTGCGGTGCTGCGCGAGGTCACCCCGGAACTGCCGGTGACCACCAACTTCATGTCCATCCTGCACGACCTGGATTACTTTGCCTTCGCCGATGCCGAGGACCTCGTCACGGACGACGCCTACCCGGACCCGGCCGACCCCGGCGCCCACGTGGATGCGTCCCTGAACTATGCCCTGATGCGCGGTGCGAAGGGGGGCGCCCCCTGGCTGCTGCTGGAGCAGTCGGCCAGCGCCGTCAGTTGGCGGGACGTCAACGTACCCAAGGCCCCCGGGGTGATGCGGTTGGACAGCTATCAGGCGCTGGCCCACGGCGCCGACGGCGTCATGTACTTCCAGTGGCGCGCCGCCAAGTTCGGACCGGAGAAATTCCATGCTGCCATCCTGGGGCACCGCGGCGAGGCGAGCAGGACGTTCCAGGAATGCAGCCGACTCGGTGCCGAATTGCGGCAGCTCGGCGCACTGAAGGGCAGCAGGGTGACGGCGAACGTCGCGATGCTCTGCGACTGGGACTCCAACTGGGCCCTGGCGGCGCCGGACTCGCTGCCAACCAACCGGCTCAGCTGGATCGGCCAGGCGCGGGCCTGGCACCGGGCAGCGTTCAACCTCGGTGTGACGGTGGATCTGGTGCGGGCAGCGGCAGGCTGGTCCGCGTACAAGGTGCTGCTGGTGCCCAATCTGTACCTGGCCACCGAGGCCCTGGCAGCCCAACTGGAGGCGTATACCGCCGCGGGGGGGACCGTCGTCGTCGGACCGTTTTCCGGCGTGGTCGACGAAAACGACCATGTCCACCCCGGCGGCGCGCCCGGCCCGCTGCGCCCGCTGCTGGGCATCGAGGTGGACGAGGTGTGGCCGATACCCGACGGCGAAACCGGTGCGGTGCTGATGGACGGCGTTCCACGGGGAATCCACACGGTCAGCGAATGGCTCGACGCGGCAGACGCGCGCACCGTTGCAACCTACTCCAACGGCGAGCTGAACGGCCGCCCCGCCGTGACCATGCGGCCCCACGGTGGCGGGTCTGCCTGGTATCTGAGTGCGTGTTTTGAGGATGCCGGGCTGCAGGCGTTAGTGCGGCAGATCTTCGCGCAAAGCGGTGTTCCCGTCCGTGCTGGCGCCGGGCCGGACATCGAGGTCGTAGTCCGCCGGGGCACAGCGTCATCCTTTACCTTCGTGCTCAACCGATCGGCGGCGGCGCTGGACGTTTCCGTGCCTGCCGGGGCGGGCATTCTGGTCGGCGACGGCAAGGGTCCGGCCGGGACGGGCAGCGCAGGAGGCGCCTATCTGCTGCCGGCCCGCGGCGTGCTCGTTATCGAGCATACGCACGAGGATGTCGTGCACCTGCTGGGCGAACCCGCACAGCTCCAATCCGTCTAGTCTCTTCGTTTTTGCCGGTGGTATCCAGCGCCGTGCCCCAGGGGCCGGTGCGGGGGAGGATCGGACGCACAATTCCCCGTTGCGGTCCCTGTTGACCGCAGACCCATCGGAGCATATTGTATTCTGTATACAGAATTTAGTACCTGTTTTCGCACCATGCGGCGGCGTGACCGCCACAACACCTGAGGTGACTCCATGAACAACCAAGTAACACACCCGTATATCCCCAACTCGGTTCCGGCCGTGCGGGACCAGATGTTGGCCGCCGTGGGAGCTGCCGACATCGAGGAGTTCTACGCGGACATTCCGGCGAGCCTGCGCGTTCAGGGCAGCCTGAACCTGCCGGCACCCTTCCTTTCTGAGGCCGAGCTGGAGCGGCATGTCAGTTCGCTGCTGAACAAAAACACGAGTACCCGCGAAACCCTGAGTTTCCTGGGCGCCGGGACCTATAACCACTACGTGCCTGCGGTCGTGGACGAGGTCATCAGCCGCAGCGAATTCCTGACCGCCTACGCGGGGGAACCTTACGAGGACCACGGCCGCTTCCAGGCGTTGTTTGAGTACCAGTCGATGATGGCGGAGCTGCTGAACATGGACGTCGTGAACGTCCCCACTTATGACGGTATGCAGGCCACAGCGACGGCCCTGGCCATGGCGGGGCGCATCACCGGCCGCCGCGGCATAGTCCTGGTCAGCGACGCAAACCCGGACGCGCAGTCCAAGGTTGCAGACTATGTGCGCTCCTTCATGGACCTGCACATCGTGCCGTCGATCAACGGCACGGCGGACCTTCAGGCCGCGGCCCTGGCCATCGGCACGGACACCGCAGCTCTCTGGATCCAGACGCCCAGCTTCCACGGTGCGTTGGAGGAGCACGGTGAGCAGCTGGCACGGTTGGCGCACGACGCCGGTGCCCTCGTCGTTGTCGGCACGGACCCGATTGCCTACGGTGCGCTGGCCCCGCCCGCCGACTGGGGAGCGGACATTGTCTGCGGCGACATCCAGTCCCTCGGCATCCACCAGTGGTTTGGCGGTGGACGCGGGGGCTTCATCGCCGTCCACGACGATCCGACATTCGTGCTGGAAATGCCCTCCCGTTTGTTCGGCCTTGAATCCACCGATGTCGAGGGCGAGTACGGCTTCGGCGACGTGGCCTGGGACCGCACATCGTTCGCGCTGCGCGAAGAAGGGAAGGAATGGGTGGGCACAGCGGCCGCCCTGTGGGGTATCGCCGCCGGCGTCTACCTTGCCTCCATGGGCCCCACCGGCATGGCGGAGCTGGGAGAGACCCTGCTGGCACGCACGGCCTACGCCGCGCAGCAGCTGGCCGGCGTTGACGGCGTGCAGCTGTGCGACTCCGCCCTGCACCTGCGCGAGTTCGCCGTCGACTTTTCCAATGCAGCCTTGTCCAGCACTGAGGCTGTCGCGGCGTTGCGGGCCCGGGGGATCGAGCCCGGCGTCGTGCTGCCCGGCAACTGTCTGCTCGTGTGCGTGACCGAACAAATCACCGCAGCGGACATCGACACCCTTGCCGCCACCCTCACGGCCGTTTTGAAGGAGAACTAAGATGGCACTTCCCGTTGCACCCAAGCCCGCCCTGCGCCGCTTTCATCAGGCACGCTGGGACGAGAAGATTATTTTCGAACTGAGCACGCCCGGCGAACGCGGCATCCTGGTCCAGCAAAGCGAGCCGGCCGCCACGGAGGCACTGTCCTTGCGCGAAGACCGGCTGGCCCCGCTGCGCCGGACCGCCGCCCCCGCGCTGCCGGAACTGGCCCAGATGCGTGTGGTGCGGCACTACCTGCGTCTGAGCCAGGAAAACCTGGGCGCCGACTTCAACATCGACATCGGCCAGGGCACCTGCACCATGAAATACAGTCCGAAGGTCAATGAGACCATCATCGGCACGCCGAAGCTGATGGACCTGCACCCGCTGCAGGACGAGGCCAGCATCCAGGGCGTGCTGGAGATCTTCTGGCGGATGGAACAGCTGTTGGCGGAGATCTCGGGGATGGCACGCGTCAGCCTGCAGACCCAGGGCGGCTCGGCCGCCATCTGGGCCAACATCGCCATGATCCGCGCCTACCACGAGTCCAACGGCGACGGACAGGTCCGGGATGAGGTCATCACGACCATTTTCTCGCATCCCTCCAACGCCGCCTGCGCCAAGGCGGCCGGTTACAAGGTCATCACGCTGATGCCGGACGCCGACGGCTACCCGGACATCGACGCCCTGCGCGCAGCGGTCTCCCCGCGCACGGCCGCCCTGATGATCACCAACCCCGAGGACACCGGCATCTACAACGCGAAGATCCGCGAGTTCGTGGACATCGTCCATGAGGCTGGCGGCCTGGCTGCGTACGACCAGGCGAATGCCAATGGCATCCTTGGCATCACCCGGGCGTCCGACGCGGGCTTTGACCTCTGCCACTTCAATCTGCACAAAACGTTCAGCACCCCGCACGCCAGCGGTGGCCCCGGCGCCGGCGCCAGCTGCGTCTCGGAGAAGCTGGTGCCGTTCCTGCCCGGCCCCACCATTGACAAGGTGGCGGAGAAATTCGTCATCAACCGCGACCACCCGCAGTCGGTGGGCGTTGTGGCCCCGTTCTACGGGGTGGCCCCGAACGTGGTCCGTGCCTACGCCTGGATCATGGCTCTCGGAGCGGACGGTCTGCGCCAGGCGGCCGAGATTGCCGTACTGAACAACAACTATCTGCTGGCCAAGGTCCTGGAAATTCCCGGTGCCTCCGCCCCGTACGCGGAGGGCAAGCGGCGCATCGAACAGGTCCGCTACTCCTGGCAGGAGCTCTTCGAAGACACCGGCGTTTCCTCCGAGGAGATCGGCATCCGGATGTCCGACTTCGGCATGCACTACTGGACCAGCCACCACCCGTACCTGGTCCCGCAGCCGTTCACGCTCGAACCGACCGAGTCCTACTCGAAGTCGGAGATTGACGAGTACGTGGCCGTGCTGGCCCATGTAGCCGGCGAGGCCCGCAGCAACCCGGAGATCGTCCGCACTGCCCCGCATAACCAGACGGTGCACCACATCCACCACGACGATTTGGACGATCCGGCGCGCTGGGCCATCACCTGGCGCGCATACCAGAAGAAATATCCGAGCAACTGACTCGGGAAAAGGTCGACGGCGGCACGCACCGAGGCGTCCGTGCCGCCGTCGCCGGCCTTAGGCGGCGTGCCGCCGTCGCCCGCCGTCTCCGGCCCCGCGTCACTGGTTCCAGCCACACTCTTACCAACCACCCAGGAGTATCCCGTGAACAGCAACACCTTCAGCCGTCGGAATTTCGTGGCGGGCGCGCTGGGCGCCGGCGCCCTGCTGGCCACATCGGCCTGCGGCGGATCGGCCGGCGGCAACAGCGCATCCCAGATCACCTGGTCCACCTGGGGCACCCCGGAGGAGGGGCAGCGCTTCAAGACGTTCAACACCGCGTTCAAGGCCGACAACCCCAGCATCACCGCCACCTTGCAGATGGTGCCGTCCTACTCGGACTACCACTCCAAGCTCCTGACCCAACTCACGTCCGGCACCGCACCGGACGTTTTCTATGTCGGCGATGACTACCTCGGAAAATTTGTGTCCGCCGGCGTGCTCATGGACCTGACCCCGGTGGTCAGCGGACCGGACGCCAAGGTCACTCTGGCGGACTTCAACGAGGCCCTGTTTGGTGCCGGCAAGACGGACAAGGGCATCTTCGCCCTGCCCAACGACTGCAACCCGGACGTTTTCTGGTTCGATAAGAAGGCTCTGGCTGCTGCCGGCATCACCGAAAATCCGGCCGAGCTCGCCGCAGCCGGCAACTGGACCATCGAGACCTTTTTGGCCATGTGCGCCAAGCTGGCCGCCAACGGCATGACCGGTGCCATCTTCTGGAACTACTGGTCCACCCACTGGAGCTGGGTGACGGCCAACGGCGGCGAGGTCTTCGATTCGGCCGGTAAGTTCGTGCTCCCGCAGGACCCGAAGAGCGTCGCCGCCATCGCATCTCTGGCCGATGCCTTCGCCAACAAGTCCTTCACCGTGGCCGACACCCTGCCGGACGGATCCGGCGCGGACAGCCTGTTCGTCTCCCACAAGGCAGGCTTCTACGTTCAGGGTCGCTACGGCATCGCCACGGCCGAACAGTCCGGCAATAAAGATGATTACGACATCGCCCCGTGGCCCACGGTTTCGGGCAAGCCCGGCAGCAGCGGCGTCGCCGCATCCTATCTGGTGATCAATGCCAAGACGAAGGCGGCCAACACCGCCTCCACCTTCGTGGGCGAGTTCCTCAGCTCCAAGGGCCAGACGCTGCGCCTGGCCGACGGCGGCAATGCCGTCCCATCGGTCAAGGGCGCCGACTCCGTGGTCCTGGACGGGAACTACCCCGTGCATGCGAAGTCCTTCCTCGACATGACCCACACCGGCTTCGAGGACTTCGCCAAGGAGGCAAGCGTGCCCGGCCTGTCCTCCGACGTCAGCAAGGCCATGCTCTCCATGTACCAGGGCAAGGCCAGCGCGGGCGACATCATCGCGGCCGTGTCAACGCTGATCGAAAAGGCGGTCTGACGCCGTGACGGCTGTCCTGGCCAAGGCGGGCACCCCCGGGGCCGGCATGGCAGAGCGGAAGGAGGCGGGATGGCGAAAACGTGACCGCTGGTCCGGGCTCGTCTTCGTCAGTCCGCAGCTGATCGGCATGAGCGTCTTCGTGCTGCTGCCCTTCGCCGTCGGGCTGGTCCTGGCCTTCGCGCAATGGGACGGGCTGACCGAGCTGACCTGGGTGGGCCTGGCCAACTTCCAGGCCCAATTGGCCGACCCCGTGTTTTTGCGGTCCATCCTGAACACCCTGGGCCTGGCCCTGATCACCGTGCCCGTGGGTCTGGCCCTGTCGCTGCTGATCGCGGTCGCCTTGGACCGGTTGCGCGGACGCACCGGCTACCTGCTGCTCTACTTCGCCCCGGTCATGACCAGCTCCATCGCCGTCTCTCTGGTGTGGCAGCAGATCCTCCGGGCCGACGGGCCGCTGAATGAGGCGTTTTCCACAGTCTTCGGCATCCCCGGCCCGGGCTGGCTCAGTGATCCCCGCTTTGTGCTGCTGGCCGTGAGCATCGTGACCGTCTGGTCTTCGTTGGGTCTGAACGTCATCATCTTCCTGGCGGGTCTGCAGGGCATCAACCCGACCATTCTGGAAGCCGCGCGGGTGGATGGCGCGGGGCCGCTGCGGACCATGATGGCGATCCGCTTGCCGCTGCTCTCTCCGGTCGTGTTCTTTTCCACGGTAGTGGCCGTCATCAGCTCCTTCCAGACCTTTGACGTGGTCTTCATCCTGACCAAGGACGGCGGCCCGGAGAACTCGGCCCGGACAATCGTCTATCAGATCTATGACGAGGGCTTCAAACACTTCCAATTCGGGATGGCCAGCGCGGCATCCATTATCTTGCTCATCCTGACCCTCGTCGTCACCGCCGTGCAGCTCGGACTGCAACGCCGGTTCGTGCACTACGAAAGCTGAGACCGTGACAACCACACTCGAAAAGGCACCGGTCCGCCAAGTCCCAGCCCCGCTCGGCCGCCGGAGACGGGTGCACAGCGTCAAGGGGTCCCGGATCACCCTGCACGTGCTGCTGGCCGTGGGCGGCTTCCTGATGGTGGCCCCTTTCCTGTGGATGCTGCTGACGTCCTTCAAGACCCTGCCGCAGATCCTGGCGAACCCGCTGGGGCTTTTTCCCTCACCCTGGAACTTCAACAACTATGCCGACGCCTGGAATGCCGCCCCCTTCGGGCTGGCCTACTGGAACAGCATCTACATCTGTGTGCTGACCGTCGCCGGAACCATCCTGACCGCCTCCATGGCCGCGTACGCGTTCGCCCGGATCGAGTTCAGGGGAAGCAAATTCCTATTCATCTTGTTCCTGGCCACCCAAATGGTTCCGCAGCAGGTCACCATCGTGCCGCTGTACATGATCTTCTCGAAGCTGGGCTGGGTGGACACGCACCTGGCGCTGATCATCCCGGCCGTGCTGTGCAACCCGTTCGCGGTGTTCCTGGTACGCCAGTTCATTCGCTCGCTCCCCGTGGAACTTGAGGAAGCGGCCCGGCTGGACGGCGCCGGCCGCTGGCGGATCCTGTTCAGCATCGTGATGCCGAACATCAAGCCGGGCCTGGCCGCACTATCAATCGTGGTGGCGCTGGGGGCCTGGAACAACTTCTTCCTGCCCTTGATTGTGCTCAACAGCGAGAACCAGTTCACGGTGCCGCTGCTGCTCTCGCAATTCACCGGCCAATACGGCGGCGTCAACTACTCCCTGGTCATGGCGGCATCGGCCATTTCCATCGTGCCGATGCTGATCGCGTTCCTCATCGGCAACCGCAAAATCCTCAATTCGATGGCCATGTCCGGCATGGGGGGCTCCTGATGGGTCCGTGGCCCGGCGCCAACGCCTTCATCGACCTGGACGCCGTGCCGCTGACGGACCGGGGCTCGCGCCTGCTCGTCTTTGCCCGGCCCGACGGCGACCTCCGGGTCGCCGGGGCGGTCTACGAACGCAGCCCGGAGCGGTGCACGCACCTGCGCCGGCTCGCGGTGAAGGACGCCGCAGGCCGGCCCCTGCCGGTCACCGCCGTCGGTCCCGAGGGGATCCACTTTGCCGGCGGGGCGGCGTCGCTGACGTTTGTCGACGCGGAAACGCTCAGTGTCGGCGCGGCCGAGGACGGCGGGCCGGTCACCGTGGAACTGGAGGCGTTTGGCGTCGACGACCTCGGCCAGGCCGCCTCCGAAGCCGACGGCGCGCCGATCCGCTGGTGCAGCACCGAAGGCCCTGGTAGGTTGGGCGCCGCCCGCACAGTGCTGCCGGCGGGCGGCAGCGTGAGCGTGCGCATGGGCGGCCCCGTCCGCACCACCCCGCAGCCCGGCAGCCACCGGCAGTACCTGGCCGCGGCGTCCGCCCGCTGGCAGGACTGGTTCGACAAGCTGCCGGCTGTCCGGGACCAGGATGTCGAAATGGTCCGCTACGCGTGGTGGACCCTGGCCAGCAACATTGTCCGGCTGGCCACGCACCCCTCAATTGAGGCCGTGGTCCCGTCCAAGCAGGGCTATGTTGCGGCCTGGCAATGGGACTCGTATTTCATCAGCATCGGGCTGCGCCACGGTGATCCCGAGCTGGCGGCCGACCAACTGCGGCTGTTTTTTGCCGAGCAGGCGCCCGACGGCGGCCTGCCGGATGTGGTGCACGACGGCGGCACGCTGGCCTGTGTGGCGGATATGCCTCCCGGGGACCTGGCCACGCTGACCCGGATCCACGGCGCTGACTCGCCGATGGTCAGCCAGGCGGACATGCCCATCACGAAGCCGCCGCTGGCCGCGTGGGCGGCCCGCGCAGTGGACCAGGCGGCGGGGACCTCAATGCCGACCTCGCTGCAGAGCGAGCTCAGGGACGGTCTGGACAGGCTGCATCGGTGGTGGTTCGAGCGGCCCTCGCCGGACGGGCTGCCCGGCTACGAGCATGTCTATTCTTCGGGGCTGGACGACTCGCCGCTGTTCGACGACGGCGGCCCGGTGTTCGCACCCGACCTGCCCAGCTATCTGGTGATGGCCCTGGACGCCATGGCCGCACTGGCCGACGACGTCGGCGACGCCGCCGAGGCGGACGCCCAGCGCTCCCTGGCGGCTGCGACAGCGGAACTGCTGGTTTCCCAACGCTTTGATCCGCAGCTGGGCCGGTTTGTGGCGCTGACCCCGGCCGGGCGCCGCGAAACCCTGACTCCGTTCGCCCTGATGCCGCTGCTGACCGGCAGGCTCCCTCAACTGGTGCTGGAAGCATTGCGGGGATCGCTCAGCGAGCCGGATACGTTGGGGGCGGCCTATCCGCTGCCCACCGTGGCGCTGAACGAGCCCGAATTCAACGCCGAAAGGATGTGGCGGGGGCCCGTCTGGCTGAATGTGAACTGGCTGATCGTTCAGGGCCTGCTGCGCAGCGGGCTGGACACCGAGGCCGCAGAGCTGGCAGAGCGGACGGTCCAGATGGTGCGCGAGAGCGGCGGCCTGCACGAGTACTGGAATCCGCTGACCGGGGCTCGGGCGGCCGGCGCCACCACCGGCTTCGGCTGGTCGGCGGCCCTGTTTTTGGATCTGGCCGTGTGGCTGGCGGGCAGGGACAACTGACTTTTCCCGGTTGTGCGACCCTGTTGGTTCTGCAACCTTGTCCGGTCTGCAACCCGCACCAGGAAGCCCGTCCCGGAAGAATCCGGGACGGGCTTTTTGGTGCGTGGGCAGCCTAGGCGATGCCGCCGCCGTCGACCACCAGCGCCGAACCGGTGACATAGGAGCTGGCGTCGCTGGCCAGCCACACGACGGCCTCGGCGATTTCCTCCGGGGTGCCCATGCGCTTGAGCGGGCGGTCGTTGGACTCGGCGAGGAAGCTCTGCTCCTCCTGGGAGAGCTGGCGGGCCTCCTCACGGAGCATCGGGGTATTCGTGTCGCCGGGGTTGACCGAGTTGACCCGGATGTTGTCCGGTCCGTGGTCGATGGCCAGTGCGCGGGTCATGTTCACCACCGCGGCCTTGGATGTGCAGTAGGAGATCGCGTCGCCGCCGCCCTTCAACCCCCAGCCGGAACCTGTGTTCACGATCGAGCCGCCACCGGCGGCCTGCATCAGCGGCACCACGTGCTTGCACAGCAGGAACGGTCCGCGGACGTTGACGGCCATGACCTGGTCCCAGTCCTCGATGGACGTTTCCAGCACGTTGGCCCGGCGGATGATGCCTGCATTGTTGAACAGCACATTGACGCCGCCGAACGCTTCCACCACCTGTGCCACGCCGGACTGGACCTGCTCGTCGTCGGCCACGTTGACCGCGATGCCGACCGCCTTCACACCCAGCGCACTGGCCTCGTCGGCCACAGCCTTGGCGGCTGCCTCATTGATGTCGAAGACGGCCACGTTGGCGCCCTCTGCTGCCATGGCCAGGGCCGTGGCGCGGCCGATGCCGGAACCGCCGCCGGTGATGATGGCATTTTTGTCCTGCAAACGCATTCAGTACTCCTTCGTTGTGGTGGTGCCTTGGCTTTCTTCAAACACCCGGCGGACCGGGTAGACCGTGTGGGTGCCAGCTCCCGTGAAAACTTTTGCGTAACCGCTCAGCCGGACGTCCACGTCGTCGTCCCCGGAATCCACCCACAGGGGCCGTCCGGCCAGTGCGGCGAGCTTGGAGTCGGTGGCGACAATCTGCAGCCGCAGGCTGGAGAGCAACCGTGGGGTGATCTGTTGGTTGCCTCGTCCGACGACGAAGCCCTGGCCGCCCAGCGGTGTCAGCACTATCGTGGCTGGCAGCCCATCCAACAATCCCTCCGGGCCGCCGTGGAGCGAGGCTTCCAGGGCATGGGCATCAACGTCGGAGGCGAGCAGGGTGCCGTTGCGGACAACATCCACGCCAAGGCGGGTGGTCGCCAGGCCGAGCTCGCGGCCGATCGCGTCGGTCGTCCCGCCAGGGCCCAGTACGTATGCGTGATCTGGCTCCATGCCGCGAACGAAGGCGCGGGCCAGGGAGGCCACGGCGTTGGCGTCCGATGCCGGTGTGGCTGCCTTACGGGCCTGCAGCCGGCTCGGGTCGACGGGCACGTTCAACGTACCGTAGAGGGCGGGCGAGGCGAGCCCGGCCCGCAGCAGGACCTCGTCAATGTCCACCACCTCGCGTTCGGCAACTGTTCTTTCGGCACCTTTTTCGCTGCGGCCCAGCAGCCAGTTGGCAGCCAGCGTTCCGGCCGCCGTGGGGGTCAGCGCAAAAACCGCCGAGTAGATCTTCACGCCGGCCGGGATACCCAGCACCGGAATGCTGCCGCCCACCGTGTCCAGCACATCCCGGGCCGTTCCGTCGCCGCCGGCAAACAGGATCAGGTCCACGCCTTCATTCTTGAGCTGCACGGCCAGTCGGCGGGTGTCCGCTGCGCTTGTTTCGGGTGTGCCTGCGGTGGGAGTCCACAGCAGCGTGGTGGGGCACAGTCCCTTGCCGATGTCCTCGCCTAAGGGACCCGGACCGGTATAGAGGCGCAGTTCCCGTCCGGCGTGCGCCAGTAGGGAGACCAGCTGTTGGATCGTGCGTTTGGCCCGAGCGGGCGACGTCACAACGTAGCCCGCCTTACACGCAGTCTCACGGATATCCGCGGCGTCGCTGCCTTTTTGGCCGGCCGGGCCGCCAAGTCCCGCGACAGGGTTGACTATCAGCCCTACTCTGAGAACGTCCATATGTTCACACCTCCAGTTCTGTATACAGTATACTGAATTGTGAAGAGAGTGGTAGGTCTGCCGCCCTATCAATCGATGTCCGACGTAGCGGCGCAAGGGGGAACAGGGTGTCCATACAGCGCCAGACTCTGCGTGAGCAGATTGAAGCGGAAATCATGAATCGTGTTTCGGCCGGGGATTTTGGCATGGGCGACAGCATTAATGAGGTGGCCCTTTCCATAGAGCTGGGAGTGAGCCGCACGCCGCTGCGTGAGGCTCTGATCTCCCTGTCGCAGCAGGGTGTCATCAGTCGGGTGTCCGGCAAGGGGTTTCGCTGGGCGCCGATCGGCGCCCAGGATTTCCAGGAAGCCGTGCAGATTATTGCAGCCCTTGAATCCTTAGCCTTGGCCCTGACTCCGGCTGAGTACCTTGCCAAAATCGCGCCAAAACTACTGGAACAGGCAAGGGAGTTCACCGCTTCGGTCAGCTCCGCCCAGGAAATTCATGATCACGACGATGCATTCCATGCGCTGCTGACCTCGGGAAGCCCGAACAAGCGTCTGGCCGAAGGCATTGCCTCCTACAAGCTCGCCCTGCGCCGTTACGAACGTCTCTATGTGGGTAATGCTGACCTGATGGAACGCGCCGCAGCCGAGCATGTGACCATTTCCGAAGCCCTGCAGGCAGGAGACGTAGCGGCCGCGACCGAAGCGCTGAAAGGTAACTGGTACAACAGCGTTCCCCGAATTATCAGTGCTCTGCGGGGCAGCGTGCCGGTGCGCGGATGACGTCCCTGATCCGCTGATTCGGGCGTGGGGGTAGCAATAAGGATGTGGCCCGCCGCGAACCAGGATGGCTGGCCTGGATCAGGCCGGGCCGGCCTTCCGTACGTCGAAACGGGGCGATCGACGGCCGCGGTGACATGGGGAACAGGGCACGGGCCCCCGCAGGCTTGCCGGATGTTAATTGGTAGCCTTGCCAGGAGCGCTTGGCTGCCGCGGTAATTCAGGGTATCGGACGTAGCAATGGCTGTGAGCACGAGGATGGGTTGCAGCGATTGGCTTGGCGGTCCAACACGTGCCGGGGACGATCGTGCATCCCAGTCCGCCAGCTATGGATCTGGCCCGGGACCGGTTCCTCAGCCACCGACCCATTGCATCCGAGGGCGCCCATCGGACCGTTGACGACGCACCGGCTACCGAAGAGCCTGCTGTGACCACCCAAAGCGAAGGGAACGCTTTGGCAGAGACCGGGTAGTGCCAGGGAACTGCCTGACAACCACGGAACGTTCGGAATGTTCGCAGTGCTTGCCGGGCTCTTCTTGATCCTCGGCATTGTCGTTCAGTTTTAGCCAGAAACCTTTGGCAAACCGCTTGAGGAAGATGAAGAGGTAGCTATGTGCACTAAATTCCCCCTTGTCTTGCTCGTCAATCCCAACACCAACACTTCAACCACACTGATGATGCGAGACCTGGCTGCTGCTGAATTCACCAATAGTGATCTGAAGGTCGTGGGTATCAGGGCCTTGGAGGGTCCACGGATGCTTATTGACCCAGAGAACCTGGAGGTCGCAAAAGTCCATGTTCAAAAGGTGGTGAAGGACTATCTGTCCGGCCCCGATGGGTCTCGCGTGATAGCAATCATCGTTGCCGCCATCGGTGACCCCGGACGGGCCGAACTCTCCTTGGAATTAGCTATTCCCGTGGTGGGGATCGGGGAAGCGGCGGTTCTAGCGGCGTCCCAGAATGGCAGACGCTTCGGCATGGCCGCCAGTACGCCACTTCTCGTGCCGTCCTTGGCGGACATGGTGATGACGCACCAACGAACCGAGTACTTCTGCGGCGTGCGACTGACGGAATCGGATCCGCTCACGCTGGCTGCAAATCCAGAAGCCCAGTTCCAGGAGCTGCAGGCGGCAGTACTACAGTCAGCTGCGGACGGTGCCAAGGCGGTAATTATCGCTGGGGGGCCACTCAGCGAAACCGCACGACGGCTATCCAAAGAACGTGTTGCTGCCATTATTGAACCCATACCCAGCGCCTGCCAACTCATTCGGGAAAGGCTCAAAACCAACGACCTCACAACGACATAAAAGCGTACGACAGAAACATACAAAGGGTGTTCGGAAGCGGCGCAGACGGCCTTATCTTGGTGACGTTGAAGATATCTCAGCATGGCGCCAGCAAGCGCTCCAGGCAGGCCGGGCCTGATGCTATTGGTCCCGGCGGGTTCGCGTTCGAGCTGGATGCGTTTAGGGTTGACGCTGTCTCCTGGCAGAGCCTTGAGCTATGCGAAGGGGCCTGGCGTCGGTGGATCAAGGCGGGGCGGCACAGTGCTAAAGCTGTGCCGTGAGTGTCGCTATTGGCTCATTCGTGATGTTGATGACGTAGCTATTCACGCCGACGATCTTCGCGGTCCTGGATGCGCCAGCAAAGCGCAGAACATGACAGAACCCCCATCGCATTTTATCTGCCAAATCGAAGAAACCGTCGACGCTCGCTCCGCGTCCGTAGGTGAGAAGTGACCCGAACGCCACTTCGTCTACAGGCGGAAGTCTCGTGAGTCATTCCAAAACGGCGTCGAAACCGGTCAAGAGCCGCTTTCCGACGAGCGTCCATGCGATAGCGTCGGCGAGGAGCGGAGCGATGTATTCGCTGTCAGGTTTCGTGAGGGCCACGACGAAATCTCACAGAATTTTCTTCCGCGGGACGTTCCCGCAGTCTGGTTCTTCACGAATCGTCACCATGCGCCGATTGTACAGTTCGCCGCTCGTGATGCCATGGCCGAATTCTGGCTCTTAAACTGTGTCAGTGAGCGTTCGTCAGCCGTGACGGCGCCGCGGTTGGAATGCATCGGTCGAGGAAAACTCCCTTGTCGAGTGGGCATCTGGCGGACTGCTGAACACCTAGTTGTCTGCACGTATGGCGGTGGCCGCGCCCCAGTCCTGGGCGAGAGGCCCTGAAGCACGCCTGCACGCACCCACAAGTCAATAACGGCTCCGGCCTTCAAAGTGCCGCTGACGTAGTCGAGGAATGAACAGAATCCGAGATCGTTCTCGGTGGTGACGTGCAGTTGGTAGACGTCGTAACCGATCCGTACGGACCGCCCCACCGGGACGGAGCAGGGTCGCGAAACCGGATCGAAACACAGAACAGTGACCCGGTGATCCTGCCACTTCCATCTTTCGGTAATCCTTGCGAGAGTGGGCCCATGACGAAAGACGTGCAGATCACGATCGACTGCGCCGATCCTGCTGCCCTGGCGGCCTTCTGGGCCGAGGTGCTTGGCTATCAGGTGCAATCGCCGCCCGACGGTTTCGAATCATGGGATGCGGCCCTCGAAGCCTTCGGTGTGCCGCGCGACCAGTGGAACTCGCGCTCGGCGATCCTCCCCGTCGAGGGACCGCATCCCCGCGTTTTCTTCCAGCGCGTGCCCGAGGACAAGACCGTCAAGAACCGGCTCCACCTCGATGTCCGTGTGGCGCCGGGCCTTGAGGGTGACGAACGGATGAGCGCCGTCGAGACCGAAGCCAACCGTCTGGAGACGCTGGGTGCGACTCGTGCCTATCGGGTCGAGCCCGACAAGGCGGCAATGGAGTCCGGCTTCATCACGATGCACGATCCGGAGGGCAACGAGTTCTGCCTCGCCTAGCTGCAGCAGCCAGGACCGCCGTCTAGCGCTTGCAGAGCACCGCCGCTTATCTTTCTGGCAGCGTCGTAGGTGTCAATGGCATCTGATTCTACGTGATGGCGCCGACGCCGTCCCCCACCCCAGCCAGACACCGGGCGGGTTGCCTGACGGCGAGTAGTAGTCCGCCAGATCCTTGACGCTCATGTCCGCAGGGGCGGTGGTCTTGAGCAGGTACTTCATGCGGCATCGGGCGGGAAGCTCGTCAGAGGTGCCCCACTCCGTCGGTGTCCAGCACCCTTGTTTTTTGTGCGTATCGGGGCATATCGTTAACTATCGTTATATATCTTTCGCGATTCATCCAAGGAGAGCATGATGCGTAATTCATTCCCGGCAGGCGGATTTGGCGGCCCCAACATTGACGGCGTGTGGCAGGCCGTTGAGGAGTTGCGTTCAAAGTTTGAGAAGCGATCGGGCACCCGCGCGGGTCGAGGCGAGGTGCGCTCGGCGGTGCTGGCCCTGCTCGCGGAGCGGCCGATGCACGGCTACCAGATCATCCGTGAAATCGAGGAGCGCAGCGGCGGCAGCTGGAAGCCCAGTGCCGGTTCCGTGTACCCAACGCTGCAGCTGCTGGCCGACGAAGGGTTCATCATTGCCGAGGAATCGAACGGCCGTAAGATTTACTCGCTGACAGAGGCAGGCCGGGAGGAGGTAGCGGGTGGCGATGCGCCAGCGCCTTGGGAGTCAACGGGCCCGGCATCAGGCACAGGGTTCGCAGCCCTGCCTAAGGCTGGCATCGAGCTCGCGCAGGCCGCGGCGCAAGTGGGCCGCACCGGCTCGCCGAAGCAGGTGCAGGAAGCCGTGAAGGTGCTCGACGAGGCACGCCGTCGGCTGTATTCGATCCTCGCCCAGGACTGACAGGGGATGACGTCGGTTCGTCGCGACCGAGCAGATCCGGTACCCGGCGCCGGGGACATCCGTGCCCGTTACCGCCGCATCCTGCGCTTCGCCGCGTGGCATCTGGCGGTCACCTGGTGGTTTGAGCTGTTCCTCCCTCGCATCGGGCTAGGCAGGATTGCCGAACGCACCCGGGCCAAGAGGATGCGCCGCTTCGCGCAGCGCTTCCATGTGCTCGCGGTGGACCTTGGCGGTCTGATGATCAAGGTTGGTCAGTTCATGTCATCCAGGCTCGATGTGCTCCCGCCGGAAATCACCGACGAACTGGCAGGGCTGCAGGACGAGGTGCCCGCCGTCCCGTTCCCAGCAATCCGCACCCTCGCCGAGGCGGAGCTGGGCGCGCCGCTGGAGAAGGTGTTCGCCTGGGTTGAGGAGACGCCAATCGCCGCCGCATCCCTCGGGCAGGCGCACCGAGCACAACTTCTTCCCGCCGATGCTGCCGACACCGGGCTCGAGACCGTGGTGTTGAAGGTGCAGCGACCGGGCATCGATGCGATTATCGACGTCGATCTGGCCGCGCTGCGCAAGGTCGGCGGCTGGCTCAGCCACGTGCGCCTCGTGTCCGATCGCGCCGATATGCCCGCCCTGGTCAAGGAGTTTGCGCAGACCAGTCTCGAGGAGATCGACTACCTGCAGGAGGCGGGCCATGCAGAGCGCTTTGCCGCTGAGTTCGCCGACAACGACAGGGTGAGCGTGCCCGGCGTTGTATGGGAGCGGACCACCCGGCGCGTGCTCACCCTGGAAGATGTCACCGCGATCAAGATCACGGACTCGGATGCCCTTCTCGCAGCGGGCATCGACCCGGCGCAGGTTGCCCCGGTATTCGCGTCGGTCATGTTCGACCAGCTGTTCACGAACGGCTTTTTCCACGCCGATCCGCACCCCGGCAATATCTTCATCACTCCGAGTGCCGATTCATCCGCAGAGCGCCCATGGAAGCTGACGTTCATCGACTTCGGCATGATGGGCGAGGTTCCGCCCAGCACGCGCAGCGGCCTGCGGAAGCTGCTGATCGCGGCCGCCTCGCGTGACGGTAAAGGGTTGGTGACCGCGATCAGCGGCGTTGGTGTGCTGGTGCCCTCGGCCGACACTCTCGAGCTTGAGCGGGCGATGACGCACCTCTTCGCCCGGTTTGGCGGGATGGGCTTCGCCGAGCTTCGCGAGGTGGACCCGCGGGAGTTCCGTGATTTTGGGGTGGAGTTCGGTGACGTGGTTCGCTCGTTGCCGTTCCAGTTGCCGGAGAACTTCCTGCTCATTATCCGCGCGATGTCACTGACCTCGGGTGTGTGCAGCTCGCTGGACGCCCGGTTCAATCTGTGGGATTCGGTTGAACCCTATGCGGCGCAGCTGCTGCGCGACGAGCGCGGCAACATCGTCCAGGATCTGGCCCGGCAGGCGCTCGAGGCCGCCGGGGTCAGCCTTCGTCTGCCCAAACGCCTGGATGGGCTTGTCACCCGAATCGAGGACGGTTCCCTGTCGGTGGCCAACCCGCGCCTTGAGCGGCAGGTGGCACGGCTTAACCGGATGGCGCGGCGATCGGGATCGGCACTGATCTTCGGCGCCCTGCTCATCGCCGGTTCCGTGGTCCGTGCGGACGACACGGTGCTCGGCAGCGTGCTGATGATCGTGTCGGTGGTTCCGCTGCTGCACGGGGCGTGGGTGGGGCGGCCCCGCCCCTGAGCGAGCTGGGGAGCCGAGACACGGTTGACGACGGCGGCACAGTCAATCGCTCCGAAGACCGGTGCGCAACGTTTCCACGTCGGTACTTGCTGGCTGACGACACGGGCTCGCGCTAGAACACGACGCGCAGGGCCTCCACCAGACCCAACACTTCCGGATCGCCGGCCACCAAGGATACCCCGGTGTCCGGTGGGCGTCCGGAAAGGCGCCGGCAGAAGTCCACTCCATCGGCCGTGACCCGCACCGCAGCGCCGCCCGTTTGGCCCAGCCGCCACGTCCCGGAGACATCGCCGGTCAGCTCGAGCTCGACGTTGGGACCTTCCGCCCACACGACGGCCACGTCGCGGAGGACCTGTCCTGCCACCATGCCGTCGGCAGCAGTGGTGGCCCGGGGTTCGCGCGTGCCCCGGGATAGATCAATGCTGTGCATCCACGCATCGCGCAGGTAGATCGTCGTGAACAGATAGCCGAGCCGCAACGGAAGTCCGCCAGGGGCCATAGTCTTGTCCACCGGGATCCGGGTCACCAGGGCTGGAAACGCTGCTACCCTGCGCGCCACCAGCGGCGTGTTTGCCCGGTACTGGGCGGCGACGTCGTCGTTCGTGTCGGACGAATGATCGTCGATTTGCTGCTGGTTGGCGGCGTCCAACAACGACAGCCTAGGGTAGTGCCTGTGGCCGATCCGTCGTCGCCGCAACGTCCGGCGCACACTCATCATGTCTTCCTGCGCGCCCAGCAGGTGGGAGGCTATGTCACGGACGGTCCATCCGGCGCAGTCGGTGCTGGCAGCCCAGAGTGACGGTGAAAGAGCAGCTAATTGTTCGGCGAGACCTGACATGACGGCGGTGTAGCCTGCTGCCGCCTCGTTTCGATCGGTAGCCGGGATATCAGTTGCCCAAACGGCTAGGGAGCTCATGTTTCTTTCCTTAATGCATAGTATTCCAGCCACATCGACACAGCGGGGTCGATCAGGCGAGCGAACCGCCCCACATCCGGATCCGCCGACGGCTCGTTGGCCAGTTGTTGGGATACGACGCCGGCAATCACCGAGGTGATGAGCAGAAGCGCGTCGTCGCTTGCCGCGGCCGGATCCAGCAGGTCCTGTGCGACAGCGAGCGCCAGGAGCGCCCGCGTGTCTTCGACCATGCTGATACTGGCCGCAAATGCCTGGCGCGACGGTTCAAACCCAGGTACGGGTCGCCAGTTCAGCAGTTGGGCCGGCACGGGGTTGGCCATGCACCACGCGACATAGGAGTGGGCGCGCGCGCGGAGCGCGACCAGCGGTGCACCGGCGTGGTGCGGGTCCGTCCCTGCCACCAGGACGGCGGAGCGCAGCTCACGGGCGCCGCGTTCGAAAAGTGCGTCATACAGTGCGTTTTTGGACGGAAAGTACTCGTACAAGGAGGGCGGCTGCATGCCCACGCTGCGGGCCACGGCGGAGAGCGACATGCCGGCCACCCCGTCCCGCGCCATGAGCTGGACGGCTGCGGCGAGGATTACCTCTTGGGTGGAGTGCCGGCGTAGAGTGCGCCGGTCCGGCACGGTGCTCATACCCCATAGTGCACCTAACGGCATTAGGAAAACAAGGGGGTGTTAGGGTTCTTAGTCGGCCGGCCGCGGGATCGCTAGAGGCGGCGGGTTTGGCGGCGCCGGCCGGTCGTGGTGCACGGCTCGGGGCCCGGTCCCGCAGGGACGGTGTGTGAGTTCGGTCCGCAATACCTTGTTTTCCGCTTCCAGAGCCAGGACCAGTCGAATGCCGGAGAGGTTGAGTCCCAAAGCGAGCAAGTCGGCGATGCGTCGCAGGGTCACCAGGTCGTTGTCGCTGTACCGACGGGTTCCCCCATCGGTGCGTCCCGGCTGCACAAGACCCTTGCGTTCGTAGAGGCGGAGGTTCTGCTGACCCATTTCGACGAGTTCAGCCGCAACGGAGATGGCGTAGACGCCGCGCGCCTGTGGATCCCCGGTCACCGTACGCCCCAATCCGAGACTGCGTTCTCCCATAAACGACGGTTTACAAAAAACTCCTTGCACCAGTGTGCCAGTCATGTTATAAAAAATCTATACCCGCCACGATAGGTCACGGCGGGGAAACAACAAGTGAAGATGGCATCAAGTGACATTGAAATCAAATGGCACTAGTAAAGGAGTGAATAGCCATGTTGATGCGTACAGATCCGTTCCGTGAACTCGACCGGCTCGCCCAGCAGGTGCTGGGGACCGCGGTTAGCCCGGCAGCCATGCCGATGGATGCGTGGCGTGAGAGCGACATGTTTGAAGTCGACTTTGACCTGCCCGGCGTCAGTCCGGAGTCGATCAATGTGGATGTGGAACGCAACGTGGTCACCGTCAGGGCCGAACGTGCGGCTCTGAACCGGAACAAGGAGATGCTCGCCGCCGAACGGCCGCGCGGGGTGTTCAGCCGCCAACTGGTACTGGGCGAGAACCTGGATACCCAAAACATCCAGGCCAGTTACGACGCCGGCGTGCTGGCGCTTCGCATCCCCGTAGCGGAGCAGGCGAAGCCTCGCAAGATCTCCATCACCACCAAAGACGCTGACCGCCAGGCCATCAAGGCCTGACCACGGGGACGGACAGAAAAATCAGGAGTTTATCCAGGCCGGGAAGGCAACGCAAAGGCCGGCATGAGGACGGGCGGATTTCTCAAACGCACGCCAGCGCGCCGCACGCGCATCGAATACGGTCCTTGGCGTTGCCTCCCGCACCCGACGGTCCCCGGCCCCCACGGCGGGGGACCGCCCCATCCTCTACGTTCACCCATTACCGCAACCGAGAGGAAGTGTGAGCCGTCGTGTCGGGATTACCGGATTTCTATACCGTGCTGCACATCGGCCCGGAAGTCACCGCCAGTGAAGTCGGCCGCGCGTACAGGTCCCTGCTGCGCCGCAATCATCCGGACACTCGCCCGTTACCGGCCACGCCGACCGATGGGGCCATTGAAGGTAAGGCGCTGCAGGAAATCATGGACGCACATGCTGTTCTGGCCGACCCGGTGCAAAGGGCCCTCTATGACCACCGCCGCAAGGTAACAGGCGCAGCGCGAGGTCGCTCATGCGGGGCGCGGCCGGCCAGGGCCGGCGCAGCGGACGGGCAGCCCCGGATAATCGTCGGTCCACTGCGGTGGGAGCCGCCAGGAGGTGTATCTCAATGAGTGCATGGCGTCGATATGACTCGCCATTGCTGCCCGCCTTTCATGAACGCTTCGAGCAGCGCTGGGGCGAAGGCACCGCGCCGTTCCTGGACCCGGAACTGCACGAACAACCCATGCCCCGCGCCCAGTGGATCAACGTCGACACCGGCGCCGCCCTGGCCGTCGTTCCCGTATGGACCGACGACGACACGCACCGCTCCTTCGCATTGTTCTATCTGCCACCGGCCGGCGATATCTGGCTTTTGCGCCCCGGAATCACCGACTACATCGAATCCCAACAGGGCCAGAACGTCACACTGCGCAACGACGCCTTCAAAAAAGCGGCAAATCACGCCAAAGCCTTCATCTACGGCTCCGAAAACCACTGACACCCCCGAGGACAGAAGATGCGAAATTCTCTGCACAGCGCATGCCCAGTGGGGTAGCCGGGACACAAACCAAGCTCGCTTCCCATCCCCACGCAGGAGTCCCCTCCGGGTTAGGATTCAGTGTTGCTCGACATTCCTAACAGGCAAGGACGACATGGCACAGACCCATCCCCGGCGGGGCAAGCGTGCCGCCGTGGTCATCAATCCGACGAAGTCCCCGGGTGAGAATTTCAAACCGACATTCTTCCGGCTGTGCGCGGACGCTGGTTGGGCCGAGCCTCTATGGCTGGAAACCACAAAGGACGACCCTGGCCGTGGCCACGCCAGAGAGGCCCTTGATGCCGGCGTCGACGTTGTCATTGCCGCCGGCGGAGACGGCACCGTCCGGTGTGTCGCTGGGATCCTCGCCGGCACGAGTACCGCCATGGGTTTGGTGCCGCTGGGAACGGGCAACCTGCTGGCCCGCAACCTTGGCATTTTCATCACGGACCCGGTGACCGCAGCCCGCAACGTTCTGCGCGGTACCGAGACCAAGATCGACGTCGTGCAAGCTATGGTCGACCATGAGGAGCAGGGACGGATTTTCCTCGTCGCGGCCGGACTCGGATACGATGCATCCATTATGGCCGACGCCGTCGATGGCCTCAAGGACCGCGTGGGCTGGCTCGCCTACGTCGAGTCCGGCATCCGCAATCTGTCGGGGAAACCGGTGACCGCCAGAATCAGCGTTGACGGCAAGGCCGAGAACCACCGCAAGGTCAGGGGTGTCATGGTGGGCAATTGTGGAAAGTTGATGGGCGGGGTGGAGATCTTTCCGGGGGCCGTGAACACCGATGGCATCCTCGATCTCTTGACACTTGCCCCCCGCGGCAAGTTTGGCTGGATCGGCGTTATCGCCGGGGTCTTCGGCAAGAACAAAAGCACTAACCGGACGGTGCGGAGCCTAAGAGGCAAAACCGCGGACATCGCTGTAGACCGCCCCCAGGAATTCCAACTCGACGGCGATCACCTGGGCCAGGCAACGCACCTGCGGGTTGCCGTAGATCCGCTGGCATTGACTATCAGGATGACGGCGCCCTTGACAGACGCGGATTGAAAAGAGGCACATCCGCTGGCGTTCACTTGCGGTAGCCGGGATGTACGTCGCTGTCGAGGCCACGAGCGGCGCTGAGTTTGAGGAGTAGCTCATAGAGGTGCGCGCGGTCGGTAGGGTTGAGCCCCTCGGTAATTTCTGCTTCCTGTGCCTCGGCGACCGCCCGCAGGCTGGCGAGCACCACCGTGCCCTGCTCAGTGAGTCGGAGCTCCTGGCTCCTGCGGTCGGTTGCGCTTCGTGACCTGAACACCAGGTGCGCACCCTGCAGGGAGTCGATGAGCGCGACCATGCGGCTTTGTGCTAGACCGAGCCGCACGGCGAGTTCGCGCTGGTTGATTCCGGCCTGCCGTGCGACGATACGCAGAACCCCGGCCTCCGCGGGTGTGAGGCCGATTTCTCGCGTCTTGGTCGCGAACAGGTCGGACGCGAGGGATCCGAGCTGGGTAAGCAGGAAGCCAATGCGAGCAGGTCGGGTGAGGTCGGACATTCCCTAATTATATGCATTGACACAATCATTCATGCAGAGAATGATTACATATATGATAGAAAATGGTGACGGCAAAGATATCCGCGGCGCTGCCTATCGGGGAACGGTTGCGCCCGATTACGCGGGTCTGCCTCTGGGCCGTCGGCGACCTGACGGGCCCCATGCCGGCATCCTTGCCGCGGTCAGCCTGATCCTGACTGTCGCGTCAGTGCTGCTTCCCGCGGCGATCGCGGGCGGAGAAGTGTTCATCTCGCCGTTCGAGTCGTCCCGCGCTGTGGCCGACTACCTGACGGCGCACCGCGACGCCGTCGTGGCCACCGGATTCTTGATGTTTGCGGCATCGGTCCCGCTTGGCATCTACGCGGCCACGAGCTATGCCCGGCTGCTGAGATTAGGCGTCAGGGTTCCCGGTCCAAGTATCGCGTTCGTCGGCGGCATCGGAGCATCCGTTTGCCTTGCCCTTTCTGGTCTGCTGACCTGGGCGGTCGGGCAGTCCGTCGCCAATCAGTCGCCGGCGGTCCTTCATACTCTCGACTATTTTGTCTATGCGCTCGGAGGGGTCGGATTTGTCGGCGGCCTCGGCCTCCTCATCGCAGGGATCGGCGTGCCATCGCTGATCCTGTGCTTGATTCCGCGATGGCTGTCCTGGACCGGGCTCATCATCGCGGCGCTTGCCGAAATCTCATGCTTGGCCATGCTGGTGCCCGGGCTGACGTTCCTACTGCCGGTCGGTCGATTTCTCGGACTGGGATGGCTCATCGCTGCCGGTTTCCTTCTGCCGCGCAGTCGGTCTGCCGCGCAGTCGGCACGATGTGCCGAGGGCGAAGAAACGATGACTGCGAAACAGCGTGGTCGGGCGGCGCCTTCGGTGCCGTCGTCGTCGTCGGCCGGCGTCTTCTGAGCGCATGCAATGGCCGGGACCCTGCTCGTGATCAGCGCCGCCGTCGCCGCTGCAGGACCTTCCGCAGAGTTCACGGAAAATCCCAACATTGGTATACGAAAGGAAGGACCAAGAACAATGACGCAGTTGCAGGGCCGGGTTGCATTGGTCACCGGCAGCTCGCGGTGTACCGGTGCGGCAATCGCGCGACGTTTCGCCGCCGAGGGCGCGGCCGTGGCCGTGCATGGTCGCAACTACGAAGCCGCCGGTGCAGTACTGGAGCAGATCACGACGGCGCGCGGGAAAGCCATCTCGGTCATCGCCGATCTGACTGACTTTACACAGATCGACGCCAACCTCACCACCACCTTCTTCACAATCAAGGCATTCCTCCCTGGCATGAACGACCGCCACCGGGGAATCATCATCGCCACGTCATCGGCGGCCGCTCGCCATCCCACCGCCGGCTCGTCGATCGCCTACGCCGCTGCCAAGGCTGGCATCGAGCTGCTGACCAAGGAGGTAGCACTCTAGGCCGGCCCCTCCGGCGTCCGGATAAACGGTATTGCCCCAGGGACCATCTTGACCGAACGGAACCGACAACAGATCCCCGCGGCCATCAGGGACAGCTTCGCCATACCCATCCGATCCAACGCCCCCCCGAGGATGTCGCCAACGCCGCGCTGTTCCTCGCCTCCGTTCGTTCGGACTGGATCAGCGGCACAACTCTCGACGTAGCGGGCGGCTCAGGCCTCGCCTGACCATGGCAGATTTCGATCCGGTTCTGAGGGGGAACCGTCGTCCGTGGCGGTCCGGGCGGGTATGCTCAAACCCGGTCGCCAGCGGTTCCACGGCAGTGCCGCAGGGCCGAAACTCGTTCCCCGATTCACCACGCCCATCCTGCCGCGTGTTCTTCACGGCTGAATCGGGTGGAGCGTTTCTTAGCCTTGGTCAACGCCGATCTGCGCGGCCCTTTTACGGCCGCGACAGTAAAGGGCCCACAGATGGCCCCCAACGCCCGGCTAGGTGACGGCCTCAAAGAACCGTGGAGACGCGGCGTCGGCAGGCGACCACGGCACCATTTTCATCCCGGAACGGGCGTCCCGCAAGGGACACAAAGGCTGGTTGCTTCCATGACCACCCGTTCGATACCAAGCTCAACGAGGTGATTGGCCAGCTCCGCCAGCGCGCGGGTCATCGTTGAATGCGTGCTCACCTC
>CAJDTL010000022.1_pt1 | contig 37563 bp, 36 predicted proteins | sample 7389871 | NCBI WGS metagenome assembly CAJDTL01 (sample SAMEA7055650, study PRJEB34461) | soil metagenome | biome: terrestrial ecosystem; feature: Peninsula; material: soil | place: Antarctica | collected 2016 | reverse complement strand
CCGGCTTAGGCCCGGCTGCGCCGCCAGGCGCCAGGTCCCGGCCTCGGTGCAAGGTTCAATGCTGCGCGGCGTACCCAGTGGCGCTGCGTCGGGCGCGCCGGGGCAGCGTCTTCGGCCGACTGCAGGGCGAGCACGACGGCGGTCAGCGCAGCCAGTTCCTCGGGCGTCGGATTGCCCTTGAGGATCTGCAGGACGGCGACATTGTCGGCGTCGAGGTCCCCACGCGGCCGCGGGCGTCCTTGGTCGACCACCGGGGTGGGTGCTTGGTCGACCACCGGGGGTCGGTCGGCCTGATCACTCATAGCGGCATATTCCCGTGCTTTTTCGCCGGCAGGCTGGCTCGCTTGTCGCGCAGCGCGCGCAGGCCCCGGATCAGGGCGATGCGTGTATCCGACGGTGCAATGACGGCGTCGACATAGCCCAGCTGGGCAGCCTGGTAGGGATTGAGCAGCTCCTCTTCATACTGGCGGACCACGTCCTGGCGCTTCTGCTCCACGTCCCCGCCGGCCTCGGCAACCGCGGCCAACTCGCGTCGGTACAGAATATTAACCGCTCCCTGCGCCCCCATCACACCGATCTGCGCCGTAGGCCAGGCCAGATTCAGGTCCGCGCCGAGCTTCTTGGAACCCATCACGATGTACGCGCCGCCGTATGCCTTGCGGGTGATGACGGTCAGCTTCGGCACGGTGGCCTCGGCGTAGGCATAAAGGAGCTTTGCGCCGCGGCGGATGATGCCCTGGAACTCCTGGTCCTTCCCGGGCAGGAATCCGGGCACATCCACCAAGGTGATGATCGGGATGTTAAACGCGTCGCAGTGCCGGACAAAGCGGGCGCCCTTCTCGGAGGCGTTGATGTCCAGGGTGCCGGCGAACTGCATCGGCTGGTTGGCCACGATGCCGACCGTATGTCCCTCCACGCGGCCGTAGCCGATGATGATGTTCGGCGCGTACAGCTCCTGCATCTGCAGGAAATGACCGTCGTCGAGAATCTGTTCAATCACCAAACGCATATCGTAGGGGTGGTTTGCGGAGTCCGGGACCAGCGTGTCGAGGGCCAGATCGCCGTCGTCGAGCTCCAGTTCCTGCTCATGTTCGGTGACCGGCGCCTCGGCCAGGTTGTTTGACGGCAGGAAATCCAGCAGTTCGCGGACAAACTCGACGGCGTCGGCCTCATCCGTGGCGAGGTACGTGGACGTCCCGGTGGTGGTGTTGTGCTGGCGCGCGCCGCCGAGGGTTTCCATGTCCACGTCTTCGCCGGTGACGGTCTTGATCACGTCGGGGCCGGTAATGAACATATGGCTTGTCTTGTCTACCATGATGACGTAGTCGGTCAGGGCGGGGGAGTAGGCCGCGCCGCCGGCGGAGGGGCCCATGATCAGGGAAATCTGCGGAACGACGCCGGAGGCGTGGACGTTGTTGCGGAAGATGTCCGCGAACATGGCCAGGGACGCGACACCCTCCTGGATGCGGGCGCCCCCGCCGTCCAGGATGCCGACGACGGGGCACCCGTTGCGGAGTGCGAATTCCTGGACCTTGACGATTTTTTCACCATTGACCTGGCTGAGCGAGCCGCCGTATACGGTGAAATCCTGGCTGTAGACGGCGACAGGGCGTCCGTCCACGGTGCCGTAGCCGGATACCAGTCCGTCGCCCAAGGGCTTCTTCTTCTCCATGCCGAAGGCCGTTGAGCGGTGCGTTGCCAGTGCATCAAATTCGGTGAACGAGCCCGAATCGAGGAGCATGTCGATGCGCTCCCGTGCCGTGTGCTTGCCGCGGGCATGCTGCTTTTCGACGGCGGCGGGGCCTGAGGGTTGTTCGGCCGCTGTCAGCCGGTCCCGGAAATCCGCGATCTTGCCCGCGGTTGTCGTCAGATCGTGGCTCATGTGCTCTCCGGCTCAGTTGGCTGCTGCAAATTCATGGGTCAGGTGGGCTTGCTCCGGATGACAGCCGCCTTCAGTAGGAAACCGCTTTAAGTAGGAAACACACAAGACCAAGCGCTTCGTCCCCAGTCTAATGACGATTCGAGCGCATATCTGTGTAGAAAACCTACAATTTCCCGGCAATTGAATCTCACGGCCCATAGGTTACCCATAAGTAACATAGCTCTTCCCCCGAGGGTTAGGCTGGGCGCATGAGCACTGTATCCAGTTCAGACAATAATGGAACGCGGCATTCCGCCGGGGAGGCGGGGGCGCGCTCGCTGGCGGGGCGGACGCTGCTGATCTCCGGCGGCAGCCGGGGGATCGGCCTGGCCATCGCCCTGCGGGCGGCCCGGGACGGCGCGAACATCGTGCTGCTGGCCAAGACCGGCGATCCGCATCCGGCCTTGGACGGGACCGTGTTCACCGCGGCCGAGCAGTTGCGTGAGGCCGGTGGCCATGCGCTTCCGCTGGTGGGAGACGTGCGGAATGATGACGACGTGGCTACCGCGGTGGCCGCTGCCGACACAACGTTCGGCGGGATCGACGTCGTCGTCAATAACGCCTCCGCCCTTGATCTGTCCACGACGGACCAGCTGACCATGAAGCGCTACGATCTGATGGCCGATATCAATGTGCGCGGGACGTTTATGCTGTCGAAATTTGCGCTTCCGGCGCTGCGGAAGTCTTCAAATCCGCATATCCTAACGCTGTCGCCGCCGCTGAATCTGGTGCCGCGCTGGGCCGGCGCACACCTGGGCTACACAATGGCCAAATACGGAATGAGCATGACGACGCTGGGACTGGCCGAGGAACTCAAGGCCGATGGTATCGGCGTTAATTCGCTGTGGCCGTGCACTCTGATTGACACCGCTGCCGTCCGGAACCAGCCCGACGGGGCCCGGATGGCCCGCGGCGCACGGCGGCCGGAGATTATGGCCGAGGCCGCGCATGCCATCCTGATACGGCCGAGCCGCGAAACGACCGGGAATTTCTTCACCGATGAGCAGGTATTGAGGCAGGAGGGGATTACGGACTTTGCCGCCTACGGTTCCAATGATCCGGGCAGTCCACTGGTGCCGGACATCTTTCTCTGAACCGGATCCGTGGGTAGCACGGGGGCGCGCACCTTATAGCAAAGTGCCATATTTAAGTAAGGTCAGGGAGGGGCCATCGTGCACACGATCATGCACAGTGAACTGCGGAACAATAGCGCTGCGATTCTGCGCGCCGTGGAAAACGGCGAGTCCTACGGAGTGACCAACCATGGCCGCCTGGTAGCCATGCCTGTCCCAGTAGAGGAATCCTCATACGACAATCTGCTTCGCCGCGGAAAAATCCAGCAGGAAGTGAGGGCCCGCCTGCTGAAATCCGGCGCGTCACGTTGGATCGGCCAACCCTTGTCGAAATTGAGCTGTACCGCTTCGCCTTCCGGGAGACCATCGGCCCAAAGATCATCGAATCGGCCATCGCAAACGTAGCCCTCGTCGACGTCGACAGAGAAGTAACTGCGGCGGCCTGCGTGATACCGTTTGCTGTGAAATCACTCGACGCCATTCACCTGGCGACCGCGAAGCTTTTGGATGAGGCGGTGCGCCTAGTCACCTATGACCGAACCATGAGGTCTGTAGGTGACAAGATGGGCCTTGATACTCGGCGCGATATGTGACGGCGATACCCGGCACGATATGTGACGGCACCCAGCCCTGTCGTCTGATCCCCCGAAATATGCCGGCGAGTGCGGCCCCTTACAGCGGGTGACTCGGGGCATAGGTTGCTCCGGGTCGGTTTCCGGTCCTGAGCAGACCGCAGGCCCAACGTCAGGCACAGGATCGTCGGGGGCACCGGCGTCCACCGCCACCACACGGGCGGAGCCGAACGTGACCGGCGCCGAGCCGAAGTTCTCGCCCTATGGTCAGCCGGTGATCTCCGAAAAGGGTACGGGCGGGGAAGCTTTGAATTACCCGCGCCGCCGAAGGCGGGCAGACAATTGCTGTCACAGCGTCCTGCATCGGCAGCGGAACAGTACACATCACCAGCGACGCCGGGACCGTGGACAGCGGTGCCAGCTGCACCAACCCGGGGGGCTTTTTAGCCGAAACCGGTGTAAAGGCGCGCGGGGCGGACCACAAAATATCCATGGACGCGGGTTCCGGACACCAGTTCTGGCTCCAGGTATTCGTCGCGGACGCCCCGACCATGGCGCCGGTGGAGGCCGGGGCGGCAGCCAGCCCGGAGACGGTGGAGTGGGCCAAGGCAGCCATCAAGCCGGAGGGCGTCGAAGTTGCCCGGTTCGTGGACACGGAATCGGGCAAGATCGCCAAGACCGTTGAATTGCAGCCCGGGAATCTACAAATGGGCGGTTGCATGCCGCGGAGGCGGGCATTTGGAGCTGATATTCCCGGCGACGACGACCAGCCAGCGCAGGGGATGGCCTGTGCGGACGGCGGGACGGCCAGCAAAGTCGTTGAGGTTTCGCCAGTCCTCGCACGGCGCTGTCATCGGCCAGCCGGTACCGCCATGACGGCGGCCAGATACGGTGCCGTGACGCTTCCCTTGATGGCGAGCAGTTCCGGCGGGCTGGCCGCGGCAATGACCTGACCACCCTTGTCCCCGCCGCCGGGACCCAGCTCGATCACCCAGTCCGAGGCCGCAACTACGTCCATATTGTGCTCCACAGCAATGACGGTGTTTCCGGCGGCAGTGAGCCTTTCGAACACATCGATAAGATCACGCACATTCGCCGGATGAAGGCCGCCGGTGGGCTCATCGAGGACGAAGATTGTGCCCGTCCTGCCGGGACGCTGCAGCTCGGTTGCGAGTTTGATGCGCTGTGCCTCGCCGCCGGAGAGCTCCGTCGCCGGCTGTCCTAGGCGCAGGTAGCCGAGCCCGACGTCGTTCAGCGCGTCCAGCGCCCGACCGACCGGTGCGACATCGATAAAGAATCCGCGCGCCTGGGCCACCGTCATGCCCAGCACCTCCGCGATGTTCGCATCGTGGTAGCGGACCTCGAGGGTTTCGGGGTTGTAGCGGGCGCCGTTGCAGGTGGGGCATGGCGAGTAGTCGTCCGGCATGAAGATCAGTTCGACGCTGATGAAGCCCTCGCCGCGGCAGGTCGGGCAGCGTCCGCCGTCGACGTTGAAGGAGAAGCGGCTGGCGCTGTATTGCCGCGCCTTGGCGTCAGCTGTTCTGGCGAAGAGCTGCCGCACCGTGTCGAAAAGGCCGGTGTAGGTGGCCGGGTTGGAACGCGGTGACCGGCCGATGGGCTTCTGATCGATGGAGATGATGCGCTGTTGGGCGGCATTGAAACCGGCGTCGGCGTCGGATCCGTTCCCGTCGCCGGTCCCGGATCCGCTGACGGGCCCAGGCCGGGGTGCGTCCCCGGACTCGACGGAGCTGATGAGTTCGGTCAGCAGGGTCGTCTTGCCGGAGCCGGAAACCCCCGTGATCGCGGTCATCACGCCGATCGGAATGCTGACCGAGATGCCCTGCAGGTTGTTGCGCCACAGCGGGCCAAAAGCGCGCCAGGACGACGCCTCCCGGAGCACATGCAAAGGTGCCGTTCCGGACGGAAACATGAATGCCGCCGTCGCCGACCCGTCCGCATGCTCCAGACCGTCCGGCGGCCCACTGTAAAGCACCCGGCCGCCCTCGCTCCCGGCCAGCGGGCCGACGTCGACGATCCAGTCCGCACGCCGCGCGATCCGCAGATCATGCTCGACGACGAATAGCGAGTTTCCGGCGGAAATGAGTTCACGCAGCGCGGCATACAGGGCGGCGGCGTCCACCGGATGCAGACCCGCGGAGGGCTCGTCCATGACGTACAGTACGCCGAAGAGACCGGACCGCAGCTGACTGGCGAGTCGAATGCGCTGCAGTTCTCCGGGCGAAAGATCCACACTGGAGCGGTTCATGGACAGGTATCCCAGCCCGAGCCGGATGATTGCCTGTACACGGGCGCCGAAATCCTTCACCAGGGCCCGCGCCGCGGACGCCGCGGGGGCGCCGTGCTGCCCGGCTCCGCTGGCCTGCACATCCAGTCCGGCGTTCAGCACCTTGCCCAGCCGTGACAGCGGCATCGCGGCCAGCGCGGAAATATCGAAACCGCCGAATGTGACGGCCAGCGCCTCCGGCCTCAGCCGCTTGCCTTGACAGGTGGGGCAGGCGCCGGTAATCAGGAACGGTTCCAAGCGGGTCCGTTGGGACTCCGCCTCCGTTTTGGCATAGGTGCGCAGCAGGTACTTTTCCGCTGACTGCCAGGTGCCGTTGTACGGGCGCTTATTGCCACCCGCGCGCGCCGGCACCAGCACGGTCGGCTCGTCGTCACCGAACAGGATCTGCTTGCGGTCCTTCGCGGGCAGACTGCGCCAGGGCGCATGGATGTCGTAGCCCAGCTCCTCCGCGATCCGTCGGTAGTTCACGCCCTGCCAACCCCGGTTTGCCCACACAGCGATGGCGCCCCCGTCGATGGAGAGGGACGGATCCGGGACCAGCAGTGTCTCTGTGGTGCTCCTACCCACCCCCTGTCCGTGGCAGGTGGGACATGCGCCGGCCACGGTGTTGGCGGAGAAGGCGGCAGCCGGGAGGTGTTCCGCGCCGTCCGGATAGCTGCCGGCGCGGCTGAAGAGCAGACGGAGCACATCGGATAGGGAGCTGATCGTGCCAAGCGAGGAGCGGGAGCTGGCACCGCCGCGGGATTGCTTCAACGCGACGGCCGGTGGCAGGCCGTCCAGCGAGCCAATCGCAGGTGCGCCCACCTGATCGATTAACCGGCGGGCATAGGGGGCCACCGATTCGAAGTACCGTCGTTGTGCTTCGGCGAAGACCGTGCCGAACGCGAGCGATGATTTGCCGGATCCGGAGACGCCGGTGAAGGCCACGAACGAGTCGCGGGGGATGTCTACATCTACGCTCTGCAGATTGTGCTCACTGGCTCCCCGCACCCGGACCCAGCCGGAAGACCCGGTCGGGAGCGCATCTCCGGTCGTATCTGCTTTGCTTGTGTTCGCTGCTTCGTTTGTCTTTGCCATGGTCTCACCGTAGCAACGCGCACCGACATGGATGGGTGATATGGGAGGCCCGGGGGCTCAGGGGCGGAGGCGGGAAAGCGGGGGATCGGGTTTAGCCGGAGCGGGTTGCGGGGGATGGATCCTGCACAGGGGGCAGGCGCATACCGGATGTACACAGATTGGCTTTTGGCCGCGTTTTGTCGGTGCGTTCGAATAAAATTAATGTATGGGAACAGAATTAGTGGCAGGTACTATGGACACCGCGGATCTCGCGGCGGCCCTTGATGTTGTCAGGAACTTCGTCACCAGTTTTCGTGCCGGTGCCCCCGTGATGACGAAGAGCATTGTGCTGGAGAATTCGGACCTTTTCGAGAGCATGTCCCGCTGGGTCCAGCAGGGACAGATTATCGCCGCCCACGCCATCGATGCGCAGAACCTCCACGCGACGGGGGATACCGACACCGTTTTCACTTGGTACACACCTGATCCGGCGGCAGGTAGCAGCGTCGATCTTGGATCCAGCGGCACCATTGCATGCAGCGGCACCATTGCGTCCGATGACACCCATGCCTCCTGTGACGCTATTGCTTGCCACCTGACGATGGGTTCCAGCAATACTGGTTCTGCTGCAGATACTTCCGTGGCGGCGGTCACGAAGAAATCACCGTATCGCAGTATCCAAGAATTCCTGGTCGCCCGATTGCGGATCTCCTATGCCGAGGCCAACCGGCGGGTCCACTTGGGCCGGGACCTGCTGCCGGGCGTGTCCCTGACCGGGGTAACCGTGCAACCGCGGTTCCCCGATCTGGCGGAGGCAGCAGCGTCCGGAGACGCATCCGCCGATTCCCTGTACCGGGTCGTCGGGGCCCTGCATAAAATGCGGCTGAAAACCAGTCCGGAGTCCCTGACCGTGATCGAACAGGCGCTGGCGGAACAGACGACTTTGACGGACCCGGATTGCCTGACCCCGCAGATCCGTGCCTGGATCCTGGGTATTGACCAGGACGGCACTGCCCCGAGCGAGGCCGAGCTGACTGCCCGGCAGGGCGTTCACTACCTGGGCCTGTACCGCGGACTTCACCATCTGGAAATCCACGCCGATCAGGGACAATACGAGACACTGCTGACGGTAATGAACACGGGGACGAATCCGCGCATCCTGACGGATGTCGAAAAGGCCATGGACCCCAGAACTCGTCCGCAAAAACTTCTCGACACCCTCGTAACGGGGTGCAGCCTCGCCCTACAGACCGACGGACTGCCCCAGGCAGGAGGGCACCGGCCCCAGATCATGGCAACCATCGACTACAAGGAACTGTTCGAGAAGCTGCAGACCGGGCGAGCGAGCGGTCGGCTGACGTTCACCGGTGCCATCAACGCCCAAAGCATCCGCGCTCTGGCCTGCGACGCGAACATCATCCCGGTCGTTCTCGGCGGGAGGGGCGAAATCCTCAACTACGGGCGGCGGCGCCGCTACCATTCCCGAGCCCAGCGGCGGGCTATCACCGCCCGGGACAAGGGCTGCATCAGACCCGGTTGCACGATGCCCGCGGCGTGGTGCGAAGTACACCACGTAGATTTCTGGGAAAACTACGGAGGCACCGATGTTAATGCCGGCGTCCTGACATGTTCCTTCGACCATCACATGATCCATGCCGGGGAGGCGAAGATTGTCCTGATCAACAAAATCCCTCACTGGATGGCATCTCCACGGGTCGACCCTGCCCAAAAGCCGCGGCGGAACACGTTCTTCAACCCGCCCGGTCTACCCGTCCAAGCAGCGCTGCCCAGGTAAGGCTATGGCCACGGGCAGGTGCACGGGCGGGCATGTACCCGGCCTTGTACGCACGCCGAAGAGGCGCACACGGGAGAGTATCCACCCGGGCCTGTACGCATGCGGAAGAGCACGTCCCTCGACGGTTGACCGCGTGCGCTGCGTGCAGCCAAGCCGGGCCTGTCGGATCCGCGGCCAGGGCGGCATCAGATGGTCCGGATAAGATCGAAGGCATGACTTCGAAGCCGCGTCCCCTCGATCTGAACGTACTCCGTCGTGCGCTGGTCTCGCCTGCGGCGTCTTACAGCCGGGTCGAGCTGGCCGCTTCAACAGGATCTACGAATGCGGATCTGGTGGCCGCGGCGGCTTCCCCGGACCGGCTGCAGTGGCCGGACCTGAGCGCACTCGTGGCGGAGATGCAGCTGGCAGGCCGCGGCAGGCTGGACCGGCAGTGGGTGTCGCCGGCGGGTAGCTCGATGATTGTCAGCGTGCTGCTTCGGCCGGGAACCGCAGGGAGGCGATTTCCGCCGAGAGCCTTATCCTGGCTGTCGCTGCTGGCTGCGATTGCGCTGATCGACGCCTTAGGTTCAACGGCCGGTATCAAGGCGGATCTGAAATGGCCCAATGATGTTCTTGTCAAGGGGCAGAAACTGGCGGGGATCCTGGCGCAGCTGACTCCTGCGGGCGAACCGACCGTACCGGGGTCCGAGGCGGGGCCGGCCGTGGTTGTGGGGACAGGAGTGAATGTGACGCAGCGGCCGGAAGAGCTTCCGGTGGATACAGCGACGTCACTGGCCATTGAGGGCGCGGTGACGCTGGACCGAAATGTTCTTTTACCGGCCTACCTTGCCCGTTTTGGCGTCCTCTATCTGGCATTTTGCGCAGCCGAAGGGGACCCTCGGTGCCCGCTGGACGGCGGCGGAAGCCTGATGCAGCGCGCGACGGCGGCGATGGTCACCCTGGGCACGCAGGTGCGGGCGGACCTGCCCGGCGACAAGAGCCTATATGGCGTGGCCGTGGGCCTGGATGCGACGGGTTCGCTGCTGCTGACCGATGCCCAGGGCAGCACGCATGTCGTCTCGGCGGGGGATGTGGTCCATCTGCGCAGGCACGAGGCAGGTGGGGCTGGGGTTGGTGATCCCGCGGGCTCCGGCTGGACGGGCGGCTCCGGCGGAAATGCGTAGCTGGCTCGCGCCGGGTGAACAGGTCATCGCACAAAGCCGCCCGCAGGCACGGGCACTGACGGCCCCGTCCGTGGTCTTCATCCTGGTCCCTGCTGTTGTGGGTTTTGCTCAGGCCTGGCTCGGCCGGGGTGAGCTTGAGCGGCTGTTCAGCGAGGCGGAAGGCTGGCATCAACCGTTGGCAAGCTCCGTCGTCGTGCTTGGGATCGCGGCGGAACTTCTCTACCCGCTGCGGATGTATCTGCGCTGGGCCGGTACCCGGTACACGCTGACCAGCCGTCGGATCATTGTGAGGAGAGGCTGGTTGCTGCGCTCGCGCCAGGACATTCCACTGGCCGCCATTCGGAACCTGGGCACGCGGCAATCCTGGCTGCAACGGATATTGCGCTCCGGGAATATAGCCTTGGACATGGGGTATGAGGGATCGGCGTCCATCAAGGATGTGCCTGAGGCGGCCCGGTTCCGTGATTTTGCGATCGACGCAATCAACGAATTGCCGCACACGGCGCTCACACGCCCCGAGGATGACTGGAATTATGCGCAGGATGCTTGATCGAGACCGTTGGGAGGAACTGGACCATGGAGGACGCTAGCTCAGGGCCGGAGACATCCGAACCGCCGGCCCCGACGGAGCTATTCCCTGTGTCCGCGTGGGGCAGCGAACGGGCCGGATCCGGTTTCACTACGCCAGTCCGGGAAGTCGGCCAGGATTTCGAGCCGGAAGCGGCGCCGGCATCCGAACTGAATGCGAAGCCGGAACCCGCTCCGGAACCCGAGCCGGAGCCGGCGCCGGAATCCGAACTGAATGCGAAGCTGGAACCCGCTCCGGAACCGATTCCTGAAGGCGATACCGCAGACGATGCCGGTGAACGCGCCGGTGAAGGCGCCGGCTCAGATCCGGGCCCGGAACGGAGCGCCCTGCAGGCGCTGGAGGCGCGGCTGCTCGGCGGGGAGCGCAAGTTCCGCCGCCGGGAGGTGGCGCATGGGGCGGGTGTTTCGCTGCTGTCGGCGCGCAAACTTTGGCGTGCCATGGGTTTCCCGAATATCGGCGACGACGACGTTGCTTTCAGCGAGCGTGACCAGGAGGCATTGACCACGGTCATTGATGTGGTGCGGACAGGACTACTGACCGAGGAAGCGGCCATTTCGGTCACGCGGGCTGTTGGCCAGATGACGGACCGGATGGTGGTCTGGCAGATCGAAGCGCTGGTAGAGGACATTGCGGAAGAACGCGGTGTCAGCGATGCCGAGGCCCGCCGCGCCCTGGTGAGTGACCTGCCGGACCTGATCGAACCGATGGAAAAGATGCTGCTGTACTCCTGGCGACGCCAGCTTAACGCCGGTGTCCAGCGTCTGGCCGTGCGCGCCCAGGCCGGGCTGGATTCCAGTGCGGAAGGCCGGCACGGTGCCGAAGACGATGCGCCTCTGCCGTTGGCCCGTGCCGTCGGCTTCGCCGATCTGGTCAGCTACACGAGCCTGTCGCGCCGGATGAACGAGAAGACACTCGCCAAGCTGGTGCAGCGCTTTGAGAACAAATGTGCGGAAATCATTTCAGTAGGCGGCGGACGGCTGGTTAAGACGGTGGGCGATGAGGTGCTGTTCAACTGCGAGACTCCGGTGGCCGGCGCGGAGATTTCACTGGCACTGGCTGAGGCAATGGCAGCTGATGATTTCCTGCCGGAAGCCCGCGTCTCGATGGTATGGGGCCGGGTGCTCTCCCGGCTGGGGGACATTTACGGACCGACGGTGAATCTGGCTGCGAGGCTGACGGCATTGGCGGAGCCGGGTACGGTGCTGATCGACTCGAGCACGGCTGCGGCGCTGAACGCGGACGACCGTTTCGTATTGATTCCGCAGGAGGTTCAGCAGGTCCGCGGCTTCGGGGACATCCATCCGGTAGTGCTGGCACGCGGGCGCGGCAAGGGACTCGTCGTCGATTGATGGCCGCAGGCGGAGGCTGCGCATTAATTCGTCTCGATCAGGGATTATCCGCTGATGCGCGCGGTGGGGTAGCGGGCTTTTCCGCGTCATCCGCGCCCTTTTCGGCGCAACGGGGCGGATAGTTTCGTAGAGTAGTAGAACGGCCAGGAGGGAGCCTTCCCGCCGTCCGCATACCAAGGACAGAACAGGACGAAACAACTTCATGGCACTAGAGCTGAAACTGGTCAATGCGTCCGTGATCACGCGTCCGGGCAGCAGGATTATCGGCGTGGTGCATTTCGGGGGCCGCCGTTTAGTGGTCGGCCGCGCATGAGCGGTCTTGACGGTCCGGCCGAAGACGGTCCGGCAGAAGTCATCTGCCTCAACGTCGGCTCCTCCTCGGACATCGGGCTGCGCCGGAAGGTCAATGAAGATTCGCTCCTGGTACGCAGCCCGCTGTTCGCGGTGGCGGACGGGATGGGCGGCCACGAGGCCGGCGACGTTGCGAGCCGCCTTTGCATCGAAACGCTGGCGGCGGATCCGGCCCTGGCGACGCCGGGTGAGCAGATCACGGCAGCGGACCTGCAGGCTGCCCTGCAGCTGGCCGACGCCAGGATCCGGCAGGAGACGGGAGGCCGGGCCGGCACTACCGTTTCCGGCGTGGTGCTGGTGCGGGAAGGCCGCCAACCATACTGGCTGTTCTTCAACGTGGGGGACTCCCGCTCTTATCGGCTGCACGCGAAGGGGCTGGAACAGATGAGCGTGGACCACTCGGAGGTCCAGGAACTGGTGGATCTGGGGCAGATCACACCCGCGGCGGCGCGGGTCCATCCGCGGCGCAACGTGGTGACAAGAGCGCTGGGTGCCGGCACGCAGAACCAGGCGGACTTTTGGCTCGTTCCGGTGGAGGAATCTGACCGGATTCTCATCTGCTCCGACGGGCTCACCACCGAATTGAATGACGACCAGATCCAGACAATCCTGCAGACCATCCCCGATCCCCAACCGGCCTGCACCGAACTGATCCAGGCATCCCTGCGCTCCGGTGGCCGGGACAATATCACCGTCATCGTTGTGGACGCGGTCCGTTCTGCTTAAGCGGAACCCGGCCGGGCCAGCGGACAGGGGAGCGACGATCAAAAAGCGCCGGGAGGAAGCTTCCGCTGCCTGTGGGCTCTGTGGGCTCCATGGGTGCGGTTTGGTGGACTGCCGGCGAAGAGGGCCGGAAGTACGACGGCGGCGCTGGTCACGGTTGGAGCGGGCGCACCAGCGAAAGCAGTCCGGCCGGCGGGCAGCCACGATCAACAATTAGCCAACCGATCGCCTGCGGACGGGTGCCAAACAGCACCAGGACCCTGCCGTCGACGGTAGCTCCCTGTTGGAGTCCCGCCTCTACCCGTCATCCGCCTGCCGCGCCGTGTTGGAGCGCTGCCGAGTCTACTCGAAGGGCAAGGCTTCCAGCATTCCGGAGCCGCTCTGCTTCACCTTGACAGACCGGGTGCTCGCTGATGAGCTTTTGCGCAACTTTTTGTGCGTCTCCGGTTGCCTTCGGTGCCACGGCTTGCTCCGTCTCCTCGGTGTGCCTATCTGTGCCCGTCCTGCTGGTGCCTTTATATTCGGCGGACGTGGGGGCGGGGACCAGGAGGCCTTGGGACCATGCCAGGCCGGGCTACGGGTCGCTGCCTAGTACCGCATCCATCGTGATCGGCAGCCGGTGACGGCAGAATTGCGATCCAGCTGCAGAGGGTGCGGGGCGCCCTTCTGCCAGACTTGGATCATGCCAGACGTCACACTGACCCTTGCCCGCGGCACCGTCGTGCTGCGGCGCGGCACCGCCGCGGACCTGCCCGTGATTGTCGAGCTGCTTTCGGATGATCCAATCAGCAGGTCCCGCGGTGATACTGGTCGCGTGGAAGATATGCATCTGTATGAGAAAGCCTTTGCCGCCATCGATTCCGACCCGGCCCAGCAACTTCTCCTCGCGGCCAGACCGTCCTCAGACGTCGTCGCCACCATGCAGCTAACCGTCATTCCGGGGCTCGTCCGTGCCGGCGCCTCCCGATTGCAGATTGAGGCCGTTCGCGTCCGGACCGACATGCGGGACCAAGGGATTGGCGGCGCCATGATCAGGTGGGCCGTTGACGCCGCCCCGGGGTTTGGAGCCCGGCTGGTCCAGCTGACCTCGGATGCCTCGCGGGTCGATGCCCACAGCTTTTACGAAAGGCTCGGTTTCACGGCTTCGCACGTCGGCTCCAAGTACTCCGTGGCACCGGATTCCTGAGATTATTTCAGTGCCCCGGCAGCCGTCGGGCGAAGTTCGAAGTGGTTTTCACCACCCAGCAGACGGTCAGTCGACTCCAAATGCGAGTCGGACCGCGGCGCTGATCTCATCGAGTTCAACCCGACTGACGCGACCAACCAGGTCACCGAGCCGCTCCGGGGCAACGGCGGTCGTTTGTTCCACCAACACTTGGGTCTCTTCGTCGGCAAGGACAATCGTTGGTCGGAAGACCCGGGGTTGGGCTGAACGCGAGGTCGGCGCGATCAATACCGTGGAGAGCAGTAGATCGTCTGACTGAACAACGACGGCGTACCTCGCCCCGCGTTGTTCGCTGCCGCGGGTATTCCGTGGTGCCCGGAGGCGAACCACGTCACCACGCACGAATTTCGTCCATCTCTTGCTGGACGGCGCGGCTTTCTGCCAGATCGTCCGCGCTCCGTGAGACTTCGAGGGATTCCCTCCGCATTTGTTCTCGGCGCCGGAGACGAGCGGCGTCAACCAGCGCCCGACGAATCGCGTCCGACACTGTTGCCCCGTCCGCTGTAAGCTCTGCAAGGGCTCGTTCCGAACGTTCGTCGGTCCGAAAGTTGACGACTGTCATAAGGCAAATAATACACTGCTTTGTAAGACAGTTCCAGTACAAATCCAAGCCTGTTGGCGGGTCATTTTCAGAATCCAACTGCGCGGACTGGTCACAGTCGCCTGCACGGATATCAGGCGTGCACGGCACTGCTCGTTTTCGTTGTGCCCGTTCGATGGCCCGGTAGACAGTGGGGCGCCCAACGGAGAACAGTCCTGCCAGTTCATTTTGGCGGGTGCAGGCGCCGGCACCCTTGCCGGCGCACTCTGATTCCATGCAGGCGGTTTCGCGTTTGTTCTGGTGCTCGCCGCGATCGCCGTCTCCTTGTTGCGTCACCGCGCACTCGGGGTGGCCGTCAAGGTAAAACGGCAACGCCTCGTTGCTCCGCAGCTGCTGCAAGAGCGTTGTCGAACGTCGCGAGTGACGCCCCATTGCAGATTGCTGCGTCGAGAACGCAGCAATCCGGCAGCTTGAGCCCGCTCGTCGCCCTCAACTGCGCAAGGCGAAGTGGCTCTTGCTCGTCGTGGCTCGCGAGTTGGATCCCGGCCGCGTGAAGGTCAGCAAGCATCTGCTCTCCGCGACCGATCCTGGCGCCCCCAACGAGGACTTCGGCCATGGTCATCGCGTGGGCGAGAAGGGAAGTGGACGAATGGTCCAACAGGGTGCGAGTCGCTGCGTCGTGGTGAACGTCGTCGGGATTAAGATGGGCGATCAGGACGCTGGCGTCCAAGACGATCACGCTGGCCAATCTTGACGCAGCTCCGCGAGGTAATCCGGCCCGAACGCGTCGGGATAATTACCGCTACTGACCATGACGGCTGCACGCCGGAGTTCGGTTTCCCGGTGGTCGTTCTGCTCCAGGGCAGCACTGCCGGCGTCCACCAAACGGAGGAGTAGTTTCGATCGCGGTTCTCCTGGCCATTGCTGCGCCGCTAGATCGAGCGCGTGAGCGACGGCCGGAGTCTCGGTAATTTGGTGTCGAGGCCGGGTGGTGGGCATAAGCCAAGAGTACCACCGGCCGTTGACGGTGTACCACTGATCTTCATGCGCGGATCAGTGCAAGGTGGCGTCGATGCAGTGGTCGAGCTCAAGCGCGGATCGTGGTGGATGTAAACATGTCTTAGAAGACCGGCGAAAGGTGTTAAGGTGACTATCTCGATTCGACTCACACCTGAGGAAGAAGCTGGATGGTCTTGCGCAGCGAACAGGACGCTCGAAAAGCTTCTACGTCCGGACTGCGCTCCATGAGTACCTGGCGGACCTCGAAGATGCGCTCGCGGCCGATGCTGCGATCGACAATTTCGAGGCAGTTTGCCGTCGTAGCCGGCCGTTGGCCGCCTTGAAGGCAGAGACGGAAAGTTGACGTCGCGGTGGCAGGTTGAGACCACTGTGGATTTCGATCGTGAGTACAAGAAGCTGGACCGTGCGGTCCAGCGTCGCGTGATCGCTTACCTCGAAGAATTAGAAACCATTGATGATCCGCGGCAGCGCGGCAAAGCGTTGACAGCCTGGTCAAGGCCTTTAACAGCGATGATTGCTGGTGGCCAATAAATTCCAGACCGGGTTTGACCAGCCGCTGCTGGTGGGGATGTATGTGGACAAAAAGCTCTCCGTCATCGCCGCCTTGCAGACGTTGTCCAGGCTGAACCGGTTGATTCCGGGCAAGGACGCGACCTACGTTCTTGACTTCGTCAATGATCCGCAGGTGATTCTGGCCGCGCGGTGGCGAAAGCTTGGGTTGAGCAGCGCAACCATAACGGGCTGTATTCGCACGTGCGCCCGGGAGCCGACGTCTACTGGGACCGGCGGAAGGCGGCGCAGATGGCGGGGGACAATCTGGAGCTCGCGCTCCTCTCCCGGTGCATCAAAAACCCAGGTGACAATGCCGGCGGACTTGACCTGTCCGACGTCGCCCTGACGCACTACTACTTGCTCAAGTGGCGGGCGGCCGCCGATCTTAAACTGGTCAGCGGGCCAGCCCGGGCAGCTGCAGCTGCTGACCGCCGTCGGCTCCGGTCCGGCACGGGAGAAGAGTAAGGGAACTTTTGAGGAGCTCATCGCGTACATCAACAGGATCTTTGAAGGCTCCGGGCTAGGGGACAAGGACCCGCTCAATGCCATGTCCTCTGTGTATCGGCACCTGGTGGGCAGCGAACTGCTGCAAAAGGAGGCGATGGCGAACGGTACCGCGGATTTCAGTTCCTCGCCGAGCATTCCAGACGTGGTGGACGAGTTCATTTACACCGCCGGCATCGGGCACCAGAAGGCCGTGAACATCCTGATCGACACCGCCTCGACGACAGGCACTGTTGAGGTGTTTCTGCGGGCCGGGCTGCATCAGGCATTGCGGGAATGCGCCGAGCAGGAGGCCGCGGAGGTCGGGTAGATATAGCGCCGAACACATAGCCGGATCCCCTACTATGGACACCCTGGATACCGACGCACTCCTTGACCGGGCAGTCCTGCTTAAGGCTGCCCTCGTCGATTACGCCAACTCGCCGGGGTTCGCCCGGCGCGTGAGGCAGACCATGGCGAAATTCGCCGGCGAAGGGACCGCGACGCAGGATCACTGGGCAGACGCCGTCGAGACCATGCTCTATGAGCAGGCCGCGGAAGGCCGCGAGCCGCTGTTGTCGCGATACCTACGTACCAACAGGAACATCGCGGCGCAGGACCGGCTGATCTACGAGAACTGGCGGGATCGCAATCTGTTCGGTGTCTTCCGCGTCGACGCACGCCGCTGGGCCAGGCTATTGCTGCATAACCTGATCGATGAGATGGACTATGATGTCTACGCGACTGTCGGCGCCGACGCGATCAGCGTCGTCAAGCGCGGTGGCTAAGTGGCGGCCCGGGTGGTTCCGGTCGGGGACATCTGGACCATCAGCGGCACCGTCCGGCTGTTCGGCGCGAAAGACCATCACGTTGTCCGGGCCCTGGCAGCTGGCTTCCTCAAACAAGACCCTTCGCTGGCGTTCCGAAATCCGGCCAATACCGAGCAGGCACAGAAGATTGCCAGAGATCACCACGGCGTCTTTGTGGACGTTTTCGGTTCACAAATCGTCCGCGGGACCGGTGCCGACATCATCGCGGCCTACGGCACGTTCCTGGAGGCCTGCAGCGCACGGGCCGTCGCGGAGGACGCCTCCGCTGCTGGACTCGCGCGCCCTGCCGACGAGCTGGCACCGGACGGGACCTTCCCGGCGGAGCTCGCCGAGTCCGACGACGTCGCTCTGCACCATCATCCGGTCAAGTCCGTGTCGTTTATCCTCGGCTACGGGCTTTTCGCCGACGGCCACCGCACCCCGCCGACCAATGCGGGAGACCCTGTGGCCACACGGCTTCGGGCGTATCTGAAAGACCCCACGGTTCCGGCCTATGTGTTGGATCAGCTCGCGGAGGAGCATCCGGACACCGTCGACGCCTTGTACCGGACGGCCCTGTCGCTGCCGGACTTCCGGTGGGAGGACGACGGCGAGGACCTGCTCCGCCGGCACAAACCGGATGATTTCCGGAACACGGATCGCCCCGGCATCAGTATCGTGCCGAAGGCGTTGAGGGAGGCCTACGCGTCGAGTCCGTGACGCGGCAATTGTACAAATTGCGTAACTACTCAGGTCCCGTTCGGCGTTGTTTGTTGATTTTGTGTGCTGTGGGTGTGGATTTACATCCGACAACACAGGTCGGCGCTGCTGATGCCGATCTGTGCCAATGTGCACCGTATTTTGGCCCTGATCCCGGCTATCCGCTGCGGAGTGCAAATCCATTCCCGCAGGACTTCGCCCAGCGGCGACAAGTCCGGGCACGACTCCTCCACACCCCGATCCGGTCCGCCTGTTGTACACATCCCGCGCCGCGGTTGCATGTCACCGCTGGCAAGGACGGAGAATGGAGCATGGCCCCCGGGTATGCACAATGAGCAAGCGCCGCCGCACCAAGCCCCGTCCCAGACCAACGCCGACTCCCGAACGGACAGCACCCGCGCCGGCATCCATCACATCGATAACCGCCACCGAGGAGCCACCCGGCACGCCGGCGGCCCTCGACCCCGCGCAGGTGCAGTACCTGATCGGCACCATCGCCACCGGCATTCTCGATGAGCACCTCGCTGCAGGCCACTTCCTCAGCGTTGAGGACGGGATGATCGCCGCCATCTGTCAGGCACGTGGAGCGCAGCTGGCCACGCGCAACATCAGGGACTTCCGTGGCCTTGGTGTCGAGCTGATAAACCCGTGGGAGCACCAAAACTGAGGGTCCACCCGCGTTGGCCCAAATCCTGCACAGTTCTATTACAGGTGAGGAGGGCCGGGCGTAAGTGACCTGTTTACGGATGCCCAGAAAATATTATGGACGTGCAGAAAACTATTTTAGAATCTTTCCACAAACGGCGGGATGCGCCCCATTCGATGCTCAAAATGTCAGTGCCTGATTTTAGCGTTAAGACATGGAAACCACTGAGGATTTTACGGTCGGCTGCGGCGAATGGGCAGAGCGGATCAACGCTCTGGCTGATCAAGGCACACATGTTACCGTGGCGGGGACCGGCCAATTCTCTGGGCTGAGCGACGACGCCGCGGCCGGATGTGCGCAGGAGCTGGAACGGGTATCCCGGCTGCTGGATGGGCTGAAGGTTCTCGCGGCCGGAGAGCTTGCCGGGTGCGTGCTGGCTGGCCGGTTCGACGCTACCGGTGCGGCCTCGCCGGGGGATTATTTGTGTCAGAGTCTGCTCATCGGCGGGGCGGAAGCCGCCCGCCGCCTGGCTTTGGCCCGTGCGGTACTGCCCGGGGCGGATTCAATCACCGGCCAAGTGTTTCCGGCGCCGCAACGGGAGCTCGCCGGTGCCCTGTTCCGGGGAGAGCTCTCGGAGGAATCGGTGCTGGTCATCTCCCGGCATGTCCAGCAGGCAGCCCATCTGTACGAGGGAGGTCGCATCAGTGCTGAGCGCGTCGCTGCCGTGGAGAAGGAACTCGTGGAAGTTGGCACGGAAATGGACAAGGACATCCTGTGCCGTTGCGCCAGTAGGACGCTCAACCATTTGGACGCTGACGGCAAGGAGCCGACGGAGGGCGAGTTGCTCGCGAAGGAAGGTATTCGGATTTGCCGCCCGCGCCGGGGCCTGGTCTCGTTCAGTGGCCACATGACGGCGCTGGACTACGAGGAGCCCATAACCGCCGTGGACACCAGCACCAATCCGCGGAGCGCCGTCAATCAGGCAGCGGGACGGTTGGCGAAGAAGGGTGCGGCTGCCATCGTGGGCGCTGGAACAGATGCTGTCACGGGTCCCGGTGGAGGCGACGGCTTGGGCGGCGGGGGCGACGGTACGGGCGGCGGCTTCGTCGCCGATGGAACGGAAAGATGCTCCCCGGCCGGATGGCTGGTATACGAACACGAACACGGATACGAACACGGGCATCGACGCAGAAACGAATATTGATGCAGCCCCGGACACCAACGACGCAGCCGGGGAGCGGAACTGCTTTTCGGGGGATCTGGCCGTGAAGGACAGGCGGACACGGGCGCAGCAGCTTCTGCACGGGATTTTGGACTGTGCCCGGTTGGCCACCCGAAGCGGACAGCTTCCGGACCACGGTGGCCTGGTTCCGCAGATGTTCCTGACGGTTACACTTCAGGAGCTCCGGGACGGCGTGGGATCGGCGCTGTTGCAGCACGGCGGCCCCGTTCCGGTGAAGTGGATTCGGAAAACGGCCTGCGATGCCGGAATCATCCCGGTGCTGATGGGATCGCGTGGAGAAATCCTGGATGTGGGACGCTCCCAGCGGATGGTGTCGCGTGCCATCCGCCGTGCCCTGCATGCGAGAGACAAGGGCTGCGCCTTCCCGGGTTGCAGCCGTCCGGCGCGCTGGACCGAGGCGCATCACATCGTTCCGTGGCTCTTCGGCGGGAAGACCTCCGTGGCCAACTGCTGCCTCCTTTGTTCCTTCCACCATCATCTGATCCACCGCTTGGAGTGGGAGGTGACCATGATCGCCGGCATTCCCTGGTTCATCCCGCCCTCCACACTTGACTGCAACCGCAGACCTCGACGAAATAATTACCACGACCCGTCCCCGGGATAGGGCAAGATGGAACCGTGAGCAAAGCCCAGGAAATTGACCGGTCCGTTCCGGGGTCCGCCGGGCGGGACATCCCGCCCGAGGCCCTGCGCGACGAGTATGAAGTGCTCGCCGACGAAGTGCGCAAATATCGCTTTGCCTATTACAACGAGGACGCGCCGCTGGTCTCGGACGCGGAGTTCGACACGCTGTACAGACGGCTCGAAGAGCTTGAAGCCCTGCATCCGGAACTGGTGACCAATGACTCGCCCACCCAGGAGGTGGGCGGCGACGTATCCGCAGCCTTTGCCGCCGTCGAGCATCTGGTCCGGATGTACAGTCTGGAGGACGTTTTTTCCCTCGACGAACTGCAGGCCTGGCTCACGCGGGCGGAAGGGTCCGTGGCGAAACTCGGTGCGCAGGCGCCGCTGAAATGGCTGACCGAGCTGAAAATCGACGGGCTGGCGGTGAACCTGCTGTACCGGGACGGGACGCTGGTCCGGGCAGCAACCCGCGGGGACGGCACCACGGGTGAGGACATCACGCACAACGTGGCAACGATCAAAGACATTCCGCAGCGGCTTACCGGGGACCGTCTGCCCATAGAGGTGGAAATCCGCGGCGAGATCTTCATCGCCTCAGAGGATTTCGCCACTCTGAACGAGACCATGGTGGCGGCGGGTAAGGCACCTTTCGCCAATCCGCGCAATGCCGCCGCCGGTTCGCTGCGGCAGAAAGATCCCGCAGTGACCGCCAAGCGTCCGCTGAGTATGTACGTGCACGGCATCGGCGCCCGGCAGGGGGTGGACGCGGCCAGCCAATCCGAAAGCTACGGGCTGTTGAAATCCTGGGGGATGCCCACCAGTCCGTACTTCAAGGTGCTGGACAGCTACGCGGAGGTGTCGGATTTCATTGCACACTTCGGTGAGCACCGCCACGACCTGATCCACGAAATCGACGGCATTGTGGTCAAGGTGGATGACTTCGCGACCCAGCGGGCGCTGGGCTACACCTCGCGGGTGCCGCGCTGGTCGGTGGCATATAAGTACCCGCCGGAAGAGGTCAACACCAAGCTGCTTGACATTCTGGTCAACGTGGGGAGGACCGGCCGGGTCACCCCGTTCGGAGTGATGGAGCCGGTGCTGGTGGCCGGCTCCACGGTGTCGATGGCGACGCTGCACAATCAGGACGTCGTCAAGGCCAAGGGAGTGCTGATCGGGGACACCGTGGTGCTGCGCAAGGCCGGTGACGTGATCCCGGAAATTGTTGGTCCCGTCGTCGCCCTACGCGATGGCACCGAACGCGCGTTCGTGATGCCGGCCAACTGCCCGTCCTGCGGCACGCCGCTGGCCCCGGCCAAGGAGGGCGACGTTGACCTGCGCTGCCCCAACTCTAGGTCCTGCCCGGCACAGCTGACCCAACGGGTGGCGCATCTGGCCGGTCGCGGAGCGTTCGATATCGAGGCGCTGGGCGACGAGGCCGCGCTGGCTCTGACCAGCCCGGCCGCCCCGGTTCCTCCGCCGCTGACCACCGAGGCGGACGTCTTTCGGCTCACCGCCGAAGACCTGTCCGAGGTGCTGGTGCGGCGGGAGAAGAGAGCCAAGGGGGCGCCGACCGGGGAGATCGAACTGGTGCCCTATTTCTACACCAAGGCCACTGCCAAGAAGCCCTCGGTGCCTGCGGCCAACACGGAAAAGCTGTTCCACGAATTGGAGAAGGCGAAGAGCCAGCCGCTCTGGCGTGTGCTCGTGGCGCTCTCCGTTCGCCATGTGGGTCCGCGGGCCGCGCGTGCACTGTCCACGGCGTTTGGCACCATGGACGCCATCCGTGCGGCGACGGTGCAGGAGCTGGCGCAGGTGGACGGCGTCGGGCCCGTGATTGCCGATGCACTGATCGAGTGGTTTACGGTGGACTGGCACCGGGAGATCGTGGACGGCTGGGCAGCCGCCGGGGTGCGGATGGCCGATGACGTGGATCAAATCACGCCGCGCACGCTGGCGGGGCTGACTATTGTGGTCACCGGGTCGCTGCCGAATTTCAGCCGGGACGAGGCGAAGGAAGCCATCATTACCCGGGGCGGCAAGGCCTCCGGGTCCGTCTCGAAGAACACCAGCTATGTGGTGGCGGGAGAGAACGCAGGCACGAAGCTGGATAAGGCCGAGCAACTGGGACTGACGGTGCTGGACGAGGATGGATTTGTGAAACTACTAGCGGAGGGAAGCGTATGAGTGCGCTACCGGAACGAACTGTGTCCGAACAGGCTGCGTCGGGACCAGGTGTGCCGGGACAAAATGTGGCGGGACCAGGTTCGCCGGAGTTGTTGTCCGCGCTGCTGACCGTCGCCCAGGACGCCGCTGCCGCAGGTGCCGCCGTGCTGGCCGGCCGCGATCCGTCCGCCTTTGCCGCCACTGCCAAAACTTCCGACGCGGACTGGGTCACCGCGTTTGACCTGGCGGCCGAACACGCAGTCCGGGAGGCCATCTCCGCAGCCCGCCCGGATGACACCATCACTGGGGAGGAGCTGGCCCCGACCGTCTCCGAGCACGACTCCGGCTACCGCTGGTCCGTGGATCCGTTGGACGGCACCATGAATTTCATCCGCAATATCGCCTACTACTGCACTTCGGTGGCAGTGGCCGGACCCGACGGCGGCTGGCTGGCCGGCGTCGTTGCGGCGCCGGCACTGAGCCGGACGTATTACGCGAGCCGCGGCGGGGGAGCCTGGCTGGCGGATCGGGATCCCGAGGGGCTTGCCCGGGTGCGCCGGCTGGACGGGCCGACGACGGAACGCAACGGCAATCTGCTGGCCACGTCGCTGACCTATGATCCGGTTATCCAGGCCCGACTCGTGTCCGAGCTAGCGGAACGGATGCATGGCTTCAACGACTTTCGCCGGCTCGGATCTGCAGCCTTGGAGCTATGCGCGGTGGCCGACGGCGGATTGGATGCATACCTGGAATACGGACTTTTTGAACATGATTTTGCCGCCGGAGCCTTGATCGCCGAAGAGGCCGGAGCATGGGTGCGGCGCCCACAGCTGAGTTCCGCGCTGAACGGACTGCCGGCCGCGAGCGAGACCCTGGCCTCGTGGACGGCCGCGTCGGTCCCGGGGCTGGCAGGAACCTACACCCCGGTGGAATAGCCGAGCCGAATCCCGGGTGTGCCCGAAGCCGCGCAGCGTCCGTCTCCAGCGGCGCGCCGGACCATATTGTGCGCGGCCGCAGTGGCTGACGGTCCGCAGAGGGCCGCATCCGACCGTCGGCCGTTCCCGGAACAGCTGGTTAACAGGCCCGCGACCGTCGTCCGTGAGGCGGCAGGGGTATTTTTCCCGGCGTGAAAATACAACCGCTGCTGGTCACGTGGGATGCCGACGACTTCGCGGGGTTGGAAGGCCTCATCAGCGTCGTCATTACGGTCATCGAGTTATGATTCGCCGGCCGCGGTAGGAATGCCCAGCCGTCAGGCAGAATGGACGGGCGGCATTTGCCGCGGTCCGTCCACCGACAGGAACGCCACTTACATCATGAGCGCCATCATCACAGTCCGGCCCGCCATCCCCGCTGACTACGAGGCAATTGCCCGCATCACACGGGATTCCTATCTGGCGTCCGGGTATTTTGATGACGCCGGGCACCCGTATATGCGGCAGATCCAGCGGGTTTCGGACCGGGCCGCGTCGGCGCCGATCTGGGTGGCAGTTCGCGACGGCGTCGTCGCGGGGTCGGTCACGCTGGCGCGGGCCGGGGACAAATTCGCGGACATTGCCCGCGAGGACGAGCTGGAATTCCGCATGCTGGTGGTGGATCCCGGCGCGCAGCGCGGCGGGATAGGCAGGGCGATGGTGCAGGCGATCGTGGCCCACGCCAGGAAACTGGAGGGTGTCCGGGCGGTCAGCCTGACCACTGGACAGAACTGGCACAGCGCGCATGCCCTGTACGAAGCCACGGGTTTCCACCGCGTGCCCGAACGTGACTGGCTGATTCCGGACACGCAAATCATGCTGCTGGTGTACCGACTGGACCTCTAAGTTCCACCGGCGAGGTGGGAACCGGCGCAGCGGCAGCACGCATTGGCGCGTAGGAGAGTCCCCTGCGCACCCGTAACACCCAGCTCTGCGCAGATTGCCCCGCTGGTGTGCGGATTCCCTGCCGATTGGCCCGATTACCGATCCGAACCACCCTTTTTTCCGGCCAGCGCTTTCAGTGCCGCCCCGGCCTGGCGGCGAACATCCATATCGGCGTCCTTCAACAGTGCCTTGATGGCTTCAGCGTGCTCTTCGCCGCCCACCCGGGCCAGAGCGCGGGCACCGGCAGCGCGCACCCGGGGCACGTCGTCGGCCAGCAGGGACTGAAGGTCCTCGGCAAACGGCAGCTCCCGCAACGCCGTGACCTTTGCACACATCTCCCGCACCCGCCATGCCCTGTTGCGCAGCCCGGCACGGATCGGAGAAGCGGCCGAGTCGTCCCAGATGTACACGAAAACCCGCGCGCCCCACAGCTCCGGCCAATAGAGCGCCGGGGCGCCGTTGATGATGCCGTTGGCATGCGCCCCGCCGGTGAAGAGCAGGAATTCCTTCGTCTCGTCCTCGCCGGCGAGCAGCGCGAGCGCGCGTTCCACCACGTTGCGCTGTCCGTAGAGGTCGACGGCGGCGGCGATGCGGTCGGCGGGTGAGGCGTCAAGGGGGACCGGGTTTTCTTCGGTAGGCATGCCTCCAATCTACGCGGTGCCGCGCCCCCGCCCGCGCGAGGCCCCGAAGCGGGCCGGGATCGAGTGGAATCGAGGGAGATCAGCGGCGGTCCGGGCGGGGCGGCGGGGTCCCGGCGCCCCGAACGGGTCCCCGCCGCGCAGTAGACTGGACGGGAAACAACAACTTCTGCAGGGGAGATCCATGGCTGCGATCAACCGTGACGACGTGGCGCATCTGGCGCAACTGGCTCACATCGAGATGAGTGACCAAGAACTGGACCGGATGGCCGTCGAACTGGCCATCATCGTCGAATCAGTGAAATCCGTCAGCGAGGTGGCCGGCGCGGACGTCCCCGCAACGTCGCACCCGATTCAGCTGACCAATGTGCTGCGCGAGGACGTTGTCGGCCACGTGCTGACAGCCGAGCAGGCGCTTTCCGGGGCCCCGGATGCTCAGGGCGGCCGTTTCCGCGTGCCCGCAATTCTGGAAGAGGACTAATGACGGAACTGATTAAGCACTCGGCGGCCGCGCTGGCGGCCATGCTGGCAGCGAAAGACGTGTCCGCCGTCGAGGTCACCCAAGCGCATCTGGACCGGATTGCCGCCGTCGACGGCGACGCGAGCCAAGGCGTGCACGCATTCCTGCACGTCAACACCGATGAGGCGCTCGCCGTCGCCGCCGATGTGGACGCCCGCCGCGCACGGGGCGGCGCAAACGCAGAAAATCTGCATGTTTTGGCCGGTGTGCCGATTGCGGTCAAGGACCTGATTGTCACCATCGGGCAGCCGACGACGGCCGGGTCGAAGGTTCTGCGGGGCTGGCACAGCCCCTACGACGCCACGGTGGTGAAGAAGCTGCGTGCGGCCCGGATGCCGATTCTTGGTAAGACCAACCTTGATGAATTCGCGATGGGCTCCTCCACCGAGCATTCGGCCTACGGTCCCACCCGCAATCCCTGGGATCTGGATCGGATTCCCGGCGGATCCGGAGGTGGTTCCGCCGCCGCCGTCGCCGCCTTTGAAGCCCCGCTGGCCTTGGGGACCGACACCGGCGGTTCCATCCGCCAGCCCGGCGCCGTCACCGGCACCGTCGGCGTGAAGCCAACCTACGGCGGCGTGTCCCGGTACGGGGCCATTGCGATGGCATCCTCGCTGGACCAGATCGGCCCGGTGTCCCGCACCGTGCTGGACTCCGCACTGTTGCACGAACTCATTGGCGGACACGACCCGCACGATTCCACCTCGCTGACGGACCCGTCGACCGGCCTGGTGGCCGCGGCACGGACCGGCAACATCAAGGGTCTGCGGATCGGTGTGGTCGCCGAACTTGGCGGCGAGGGTTACCAGGCAGGCGTGATCACACGGTTCAACGAGTCACTGGATCTGCTCCGGAGTGCCGGTGCGGAAATCGTCGAGGTCTCCTGCCCCAACTTCGTCTATGCACTCGGCGCCTATTACCTGATCATGCCGTCGGAGGCCTCCTCAAATCTGGCGAAGTTCGACGGCGTCCGGTTCGGTTTGCGTACGCTGCCCGCCGACGGCGCCATGACGATCGAACGGGTGATGGCCTCCACCCGTGCAGCAGGCTTCGGCGACGAGGTCAAGCGCCGGATTATTCTGGGCACCTATGCGTTGAGCGCAGGATATTACGATGCGTACTACGGTTCAGCGCAGAAGGTCCGGACGCTGATCCAGCGCGATTTCGATGCGGCCTTCACCCGGGCCGATGTGCTGATCTCCCCGACGGCGCCGACGACGGCGTTCAAGCTGGGGGAGAAGCTGGACGATCCGCTGGCGATGTACCTCAACGACGTGGCCACCATCCCGGCAAACATGGCCGGTGTCCCGGGCTTGTCGCTGCCCGGTGGTCTGGCCGATGAGGATGGCCTGCCGGTCGGGATCCAGCTACTGGCTCCGGCCCGCGAGGATGCCCGGCTCTACCGGGTGGGAGCCGTGTTGGAATCCCTGCTGGAGGAAAGGTGGGGAGGGCCGCTGCTGGACAAGGCGCCCTCGCTGGTCGAGCTTGTCCGGACCGGACATGCCGGAATCACGGAGCCGGCGCCGGTGGCCGGCCGTGTCGAAAGCCGGGAGGCAAAATAATGACCGACGCAACCCTGAGCTTTGACGTCGCGATGGAGAAGTTTGACCCGGTCCTGGGCTTCGAGGTCCACGTTGAACTGAACACCGCCACCAAAATGTTCTCCTCCGCCCCGAACGTCTTCGGTGATGAGCCGAACACCAACGTCAACGAGGTGGATCTGGGCCTGCCCGGCGTCCTGCCCGTGGTCAACAGGAAGGCCGTGGAGTCCTCGATCAAGATCGGCCTGGCACTGAACTGCAAGATCGCCGAATCCTGCACCTTCGCCCGCAAGCATTACTTCTACCCGGACACCCCGAAGAACTTCCAGACCTCCCAGTATGATGACCCGATCGCGTACGACGGCTATCTGGACGTGGAGCTCTCCGACGGCAGCATTTTCCGCGTGGAGATTGAGCGCGCGCACATGGAGGAGGACGCCGGCAAGCTCACCCACATGGGCGGGGCCACCGGCCGCATCCAGGGCGCCGATTTCTCGTTGGTGGATTACAACCGTGCCGGCGTTCCGCTGGTGGAAATTGTCACCAAGCCTATCGAAGGTGCAGGGTCCCGGGCCCCCGAACTTGCGAAGGCCTACGTGGCCGCGGTGCGGGAGATCGTGAAGAACCTCGGCGTGTCGGATGCGAAGATGGAGCGCGGCAACGTCCGCTGCGACGCCAACGTGTCGCTGCGCCCGTACGGTCAGGAAAAGTTCGGCACCCGCTCCGAGACCAAGAACGTAAACTCGTTGCGTGCAGTGGAAAACGCCGTACGTTTTGAAATCCAGCGCCACGCCGCGGTGCTGGATTCCGGCAACACAATTGTGCAGGAGACCCGGCACTGGCACGAGGACACCAAGTCGACCACCAGCGGCCGGCCCAAATCGGATGCGGACGACTACCGCTACTTCCCGGAGCCGGATCTGCTGCCGATTCTGGCTACGCCCGAATGGGTTGAGTCCCTGCGCGCCGAACTGCCCGAGCCGCCCGCGGCGCGCCGCAAGCGTCTGGAGGCGGACTGGGGCTACACGGATCTGGAATTCCGCGACGTCGTCAACGCCGGTGTGCTGGATGAGATCGAGGAAACCGTCGCCGCGGGAGCCTCAGCGGCCGTGGCCCGCAAATGGTGGATGGGCGAGATCGCCCGGCGTGCCAAGCTGGCCGACGTCGATCCGGTGGCGCTCGGCGTGACGCCGGCCGTCGTCGTCGAACTTGACGTGCTGATCCGCTCCGGCGCGATCAATGACAGGCTGGCACGCGAGGTTTTGGACGGTGTGCTGGCCGGCGAGGGAACGCCCGCGGACGTGGTTCAGACGCGCGGTCTGGCCGTGGTGTCCGACGACGGTGCGCTGCAAAGTGCGATCGACACGGCTCTGGCCGCACAGCCGGAGGTGGCGGACAAGATCCGCGCCGGCAAGATCCAGGCCGTGGGCGCCATTGTTGGCGGAGTCATGAAGGTCACCAAGGGTCAGGCCGATGCCGGCAGGGTCCGCGAGCTGATCCTGAAAACCCTCGGCGTCGAAGGGTAGCCCGGCTCGCTGCTCCCTCACTCAACTGGTCAGCACTTATGGCTCCAATAGCGCCACATTGGAGCCACAAGTGCTGACCAGTTGGGATTATGGTGGGGTGGTGAACCCCGAACCCCAGAGTTGGAAGATCCGTGCCCGCGTGCAGTCCGAGGGGGACGACCATGTGCAGGAGGATGCCTGCGGATTTGTCGGAGCAGACGCCTGGATCATCGACGGGGCGACGTCGCTGCTGGAGCCGCTGGGCCTTCCTGCCGCCTCGGATCCGTCCTGGCTGGCGCAGACGCTCTCGGCGGCCCTGGCCGAGGTGGCGTGCGCCGAGCCAGCGGTCCCGACGCCAGAGTCCGGTGTCCGGGCTCTATTGGCAGCGGCGATGCAAAAAGTCGACGAGGGCGGCCGGCGGTTTGTGGGGGAGGAACGCGTGCGCTTTCCCAGCGCGGCCGTTTCCATGGCGCACTTGAACGACGACGGCGTCGAAGTCCTCAGCCTGGCCGACTGCCACGTGGTGGTGGAGCTGGCGGACGACGGCGTTGAGCACGTGATGAGTGAGCTGGCCGATGTCGGTGTGCAGCGGAAACTGGGGCCTGCGCCAGCAGCACAAGACCCCACCGAGCGCAGCCGGCTGCTGCTGGCGGATCGCGAGCGGCGAAACACCGCCGAAGGTCTGTGGGTCGCGCGACGTGAGCCGGAGGCCGCGGCGCACGCGTTCGTGGCCCAGCTTGGTCCGCCCGCGCTGCTGGTGATGGCAAGCGACGGAGCCTGGCGCGCCGTCGAGCTCGGTTTGGTTGCCGGCCCGGAAGAATTCCTGCGCAGCGTGGCCGATCCTGTCGCGGCGCTGGAATTGATGCACCGGCTCCGGTCCCATCAGCGCGACATCGGCGAGGCTGCCGACGATGCGAGCGTTCTGGTGCTGGAACCCGAGAGACGCGCCGTGTTGTGAGCGAAGCTGATGATCTCCGCCATAAACTGAGATCTCCGCGCATCCGGTAAACCTATTCGCTCCCTGCGCGGTCTCTGAGGCGGGGAGCGGAGCCGCGGACACAACGAGACGCAAATTGGAATTTGGCACTATGGCAGTCCTGGTGGCATTGGCAGCATTTGTCTCCACTCTTACGGGTGGGGTGATCGCCTCCCGGGCGGATGACAAACTGCACCTTATTCTTGGCGCTGCTGCCGGCATCATGCTCGGAGTCGTGACCTTTGACCTGCTTCCCGAAGCGCTTGCCCAGTCCGGTCAGCAGGTGTTCGGAGTTCCGGCCGTCCTGCTGATGGCGATGGCCGGTTTCCTGTCAATCCATATCGTGGAGCGTTCCCTGGCCATTCACCGTGGACACGAGGACGAGTTTGGTGGCCACAGCCACGGCAGCGGCCACCGTGGTGCTGCATCCATCGGCCTGCTCGCCGGCGGCGCCCTGATCGCGCACAGTCTGCTGGACGGGATTGGCATTGGACTCGGCTTCCAAGCGGGATCCTCGGTCGGGCTCACGGTGGCGATTGCGGTGATTGCCCATGATTTGCCGATGGTTTCAACACCTTCACGATCGTCTCGCTCTATGGCAACGCCCGGCGCCGGGCTCTGACCCTGCTTTTCGCCGATGCGCTTGCACCGGTGGCCGGAGCGGTGCTGGGCTCGCTGATACGGGCTACCGGAAGAAGTGATTGGGCTCTATCTGGGCTACTTCGCAGGGTTCCTGCTGTACCTGGCGACCGCGGATATCCTCCCCTAAGCGCACGCGAGACATCCCTCCCGCATGACCCTCGTCTGCACCGTTGCCGGGGTGGCCTTTATCTGGCTGGTGGTGGGGCTCAGCCACTAGCCGGCGCAACCGAGTCGCGCAGCACGATGTGGGTGCCAACCGTAGTTGACCGGCCGGCGGCGGTGCCACTGGTTTGGGCTCAGTCGGTCAGTGCCAGCCTGATGGCCTCACATACCATATCTTCCAAGGGCATGCGCACTGTTGTCAGCCGGGGACGCAGTTCGTTGGTCAAGGGAATATCGTCGTCGGTATCCACTAGTTTGTCCGCAACAAGGGTCCTGCGTCTCATCCTGGGCTGCGCGACTGATATGTAGGACGGTTTGTCAAGAGGCATATGTGAGCGACGCCTAACTTTGTTGTTGGGGGTCGCTCCCTTGGTGCCGTCCGGGGGTGGTGGCCGGTGCTGGCGAGTCTTGATTTCGACTGCAATGTCAGACTGATATTCGCGGGTTGGTTACCGCATGACGATTGTTCGGCTGGGGGCGGTACCGCTGTCTAAATCGAGCATCGACGGTGTGGCCCGCCTGCCCATAGTCGGGCCTCGGGTTAGCCCCAAAGTGCTGCCACGTCACGCCCACGGCGCCCAGAATGTCCTTCGGTGCGGCCCGGACCGCGAGATGGAAGACCGCCTATGTGCCGAAGTTCTCCGATTCTGTCCGGTACCCGGTTTCGGCCACAAAGGCGGCGAACGGCGCATTGGTGACGGCCGCAGCGTCGATGCGGAATGCGTCAAGGCGGACTTCATGGACGGGCGTTTCGCCGTCCGCCGGGTATCCCTCGGCAAAGGAATCACCCATCGAAAACGTGCCGACCGGAACCTGAACGTCATCGTCAGTAAAACGATGAGGGGCGACGCTTGGCGACCCGGCTGGCTGGGGAGCCGGGAGAGGCGATGGAGATGGTGGAGCCGCAATGTTCCGGGACGTATCCGGGCCTTCTGGGCTGCAGCAGGTCGACACTCTTCCAGTATGGCCGAAGCCCGTTCCTGAGTATCCCGGCCGTCCTAACCACGCCCGAACCGTTGATTAGGGATGATAGTTTTCCGCCCTTTACAATCACGTTTCTTCAGAGAAGGATGGACCTGTTCCAGCCGCCCCAGCGTGAGGAGATGCAGCCATGGCCCAGCCCGCAGTTATCCCAACCCGAGCCGGGCGGCTGCACCCGGAATTGGAGTGCGGACTGGGGGAGTGGGACAAATTCGTCTATGGCAATCACCGCATGGTGATTGAAGCGGTGGAACTGCCCGCCGGTCTGCCAGCCAACCGTGCCACGGTGCCTTGGCGCCGGCAGGATCAGCACCCGGCCGAAGTGGACATCATTGTTGTATCTGCGGTGTCCGGGCGGCGCGTGCGCAATCTCCTCAGGGAAAGCGCAACGGCGGAGTCCGGGAGCATCGTCTTCGAGCCCGTGGATGGGCCGGGCACCTATTACCTCTACTATCTCCCATATGCCCAGCTGGGGAGGGCGCACTATCCGCAGGCCAGTTACCTGCCATACCGTCCGACGGCGGACCCGCAGTGGGCCGACAGTGTTACCTCCAGCGTGTGGCAGCCTCCGCCGGTAATCCCGTCCGCCCGGGTGCTGCGGTATGAAGCAGCCAGTGCGCGGGATTCCTTCGCGCCCATGAATTTCACTGCCACGGCCGTGGAGCTGGACCGGCTGCACCGTGCACATGGCGGCCTCGGCTTCCTGGTCTTCCCCGAGGGCCGGCTGAATCCCATTTCGATGCGGGGCGCGCTGCCCGCCCATTGGGCCATTGGGGGGCCGGGCACCGAGGTCCGGGATGACATCCTTCCGGGCGAGGACTACATTGTGCAGCTGGGGGTCTACGCGCTGACGGATCTCGACGGGGTAAGGGTGGATGTCGAATCCCCATCCGGCGGCCACTGCCTCAACACCTGTGGCACAGACAGGCTGGGCCGACCCTTCAGCCATGGTCTTTCGATCCCGCGGGGGCGCGTTCAGGCGCTGTACGTCGTGCTCCCGGTTCCCGCGGTTGCAGGCGGCAGCACGTTCAGCGCCGGGATAACCATATCGGTGCAAGGGTGCGCGCCCACCACGGTGCGTGTTGAACTGACGGTCGCAGAGGAGAAAGATGCGGATCCGCAGATTCTGGCCGGCGGCTTCGGGGATCCGAAGTATCTGCGTCGGCTGGCCTGGCTGGACTCGGCCCTAGCTCAGGACCACGAAGTCGTCGCACCGTTCACCGCCGTTACCCTGAACGAAGGCCGCTTCAGGCTGACCATCCTGGGCAGGGAGCTGACCTTGGCGCCGTCGGGCCTGCCCGCCCAGCTCAGCTCCACCTTCACCTCCGCGGTGACAGGCATTGACGGCCCGCGCCGGGAGCTGCTGGTGCGCCCGATCGAGTTGGCCGCCGGCCGGGACTGGGACTTCTCCGCGCTGCGCTTCAGTGTGGATGGGCCCGGCCAGGTCTCTTGGCGGACCCACTGGACCGCGCCGGACATCAGCGTGGACCTTCGCGGCGCGTTGGAAGCCGATGGCGCGTGCAGTTATTCGCTGCGTCTCAAGGCTACCCGCGACGCCAGGCTGCCGGATGTTTCCCTGGATCTGGAGTTGAACGCTGCCGCGGTTCCGCTGGCCATGGGGCTTGGCATACCCGGCGGAAGACGCCCCGCGCAGTTGGCGTGGACTTGGGATGTGGCCAACTGCAACCAGGACGCGCTCTGGCTGGGCGACGTCAATATCGGGGTGCAGCTCTCGCTGCGTGATGCGGCGTATGAGCGGCCGCTGAACACCAATTTCTACCGGGAAAAGCCGTTGCTGGAGCCGGACTCCTGGGCCAACAGGCAGGACGGCCTTGTGCGCGGCGGCGTCCGGCTGGAAACGCATGACGACGTCGTTGCCGTGGGCGCTTTCAGTGGCAGCCGGGCGCTGGCGGTCGGACAGACGCTGGATTTCAACTTCAGGCTGCTGTTGACCCCGTTCAAACCCCTTGACCCGCAGCGGCAGCTGCGCCACCGGTACTTCCACGCACCGGCCGATCCGGCGGCCATCAGGGCCAGCGGGGCCACCGTCGTCAATATCCACCACGCCACCGAACCTGCGCCATACATCAATGACCCGCTGCTGAGTGCAGACCAGCTTGCCGCCTACGCCGGGGCAGCCCACGATCAAGGGCTCAAGGTCAAGGCATACGACACCATCCGCGAACTGACCTTCCATAGCCCGGAACTGCTGCCGCTGCTGTCCCTGGACCATGAAATCTTCAGCGACGGTCCGGGGAAAGGACATATCTGGCTGCAGGAACATGCACAGGATGGATACATCTCCGCCTGGTTCGCTCCCAACGTCGACGACGTAGCCGTTGTCACCCGCGGTGAGTCCCGCTGGGAGAACAGTTACGTCCGGGGGCTGGACGAACTGGTGCGTCTCACGGGCACCGACGGGATCTATCTGGACGACATCGCCTTTGACCGGCATGCCATGAAGCGGGTCCGCAAGGTGCTCAGCCGGCGCTGCCCGGATCCGGAAATTGACCTGCACTCGGCGAATCAGTTCAACGCCAGAGACGGCTTCGCGTCGTCGGCAAATCTGTATCTGGAGCAACTGCCGTATATCAACCGGCTCTGGCTGGGTGAATGTTTCGACTACGAGCGCAGCACTCCGGAATACTGGTTGGTGGAAATCTCCGGCATCCCCTTTGGTCTGATGGGGGAGATGCTCGAAGGCGGCGGCAACCCTTGGCGCGGCATGGTCTTCGGCGTGACTGGGCGCGCGCCGGCCGTGGACAACAGGGCGTTGTGGAACTTTTGGAGCCGGTGGGGTCTGGATCGGGCTCAGATGATCGGTTTCTGGTCAGCGGATCGACCGGTGCGTACCGGCCATCCCCAAGTGCTGGCAACCACCTGGCTGACGGGGAGCGGGGCAGTTGTGGCGGTTGCGAGCTGGGCGGACGAGCCGGTGGAGATCTCCTTGGAATTCGGCGGCGGGACACCTGCCGCAGGGGCGGAGCCTGCCGCAGGCGCCGTGAACCCGGTCGGCGACCTCACGGCCCCGGCCATTTCCGGCTTTCAGGAGCCCCGGGTGTATGTGTCCGGGGAGACGTTTTTGATCCAGCCCAACCGCGGGCTCATCCTGACAATCGGAGACAACCATGGCTGACCCGCACGCCTCAGCCCCGCACGCCTCCACCGTAACGGTGCGGACACGGCGGCTGAAGATTGCGGAGCTGGGCCCGGAGAATCCGCTGCCGGCGGTGGGTGCATGGCTGGAGCGGCCCTACCGGATCGGGCCAGGCATCCCGGCCGACATCGCCGCGGCGGCGGCCTTCGGCGCCGTGCCCAATATATACCCCTACCGGCAGCAGGACGGCTATGGCCGGCAGACCGCCGAACGGAAGGTGCCCGCCGTCGTCCTGGAAAACAGCCGAATCCGTGCGGTATTCCTGCCCAACCTGGGCGGCCGACTCTGGGAGCTCTACGACAAGGCCACCGGCAAGCAGCTGGTCCATACGCAGCAACAGATCCAATTCGCCAATCTGGCCCTCCGCAACGCCTGGTTTGCCGGCGGCATTGAGTGGAACATCGGCACCCGCGGCCACTCGCCCACCACCTGCAGCCCACTGCATACGGCCCTGGTGCACACTCCCGAGGGCCAGGAGTTGCTGCGGATGTGGGAGTTCGACCGGCTGCGCGAAGCGGTTTTCCAGTTGGATGCCTGGCTTCCGCCGGACTCCGCCACCGTGTTTGTGGCGGTGCGGATCCGCAACCCCAACACCTATGACGTGCCGATGTACTGGTGGAGCAACGCCGCCGTGCCGGAAACCGGGGGCACCCGTGTCATCTCCCCCGCCGCCGGGGCTTTCGGCACCGATGATGACGGCGGCATCGCCAGAGTGCGGCCTTCGGCCCATGGCGGTCTGGACGCCACTTGGCCGGCCCATAACCCGCGGGCCGCGGACTTCTTTTTCGATCTCGCGCCTCAGCAGCGGCGCTGGATCGTCAGTGCCGACCACGACGGCGACGGGCTGGCTTTGGTCTCCAGCGCCCGCCTGCGCGGGCGGAAGCTCTTTGTCTGGGGCCAGGGTCCGGGCGGGCAGCGCTGGCAGGACTGGCTGAGCCCCGGCGGCGGCCGGTACGCGGAGATCCAGGCCGGGTTGGCACAGACGCAGTTTGAACATCTGGTCATGCCCGCAGGCGCCGCGTGGTCCTGGGTGGAGGCCTATGGCAACGCGGGACTGGATGCCGCCCCGGCGCACAGCGCGGACTGGGACCGGGCAGTGGCGCACGCGGAAATGAAAGTCCAGGAGTTGGTGCCCGGCACTGCTGTGCAGGAGGCGCTCGCCGCGGCCGCCCGCTGGGCGGACCTCCCACCGCACCGGCACGTACTCGTCGGCGGCGGCTGGGGTGCGCTGGAGGCGGCCCGACGGCGGCGCTCCCGGACGGCGTGGATTGACGAGACCGGCACACCCTTCCCGGGCGAGAGCATCACGGCGGACCAGCAGCCGTGGCTCGAACTGCTGGCGGGCCGCGGCTTTGCCGGTGCGCCCACATTTGTGGCGGGCCGGGACTGGGAGGAGCTGCTGGCGGCGGCCGGCCCGGGAGCGGAGGCGGCGCTGCACCGTGCCATCATCAGACACGCCGGGCAGGATTTCGCAGCGGCGGAGGAACTGTATGAACAATCGCTTCGGCTGGACCCGACGGCTCTTGCACACCGCGGACTGGGGCTGGCCAAGCTGGCGACGGACCAGCCGGAAGCCGGACTGGCGCAGCTGCGTGCCGCGTGCACAATGGAGCCGGCCAATCTTCCCCTGCTTGCCGAGGCGATGTCGCTCCACATCCGGCACGGACAACCCGGCCAAGTCCCCGGGATGGTGCGCGAGGCACCCAATGACTTGGCCGCTGTCGGCCGCGTGCGCTTCCTGACCTCGCTGGCCTTGGCACGCTCCGGGCACGTGGATGAAGCAGCGGCCATCCTCAAAGCCGGCGTGGAAATCGCGGACCTGCGCGAGGGTGAAAACTCCCTGACGGCCTTATGGCTGGAGGTGTGCCCCGGGGAAGCGGTGCCGGTGCACTATCAATTCAGCATGAAATAGCCGGGGCTGAGGAGCGTGCTTTCGCGCGATGGGGCTTGCCTTGCGTGCCGGTGCAGCTGGACTCGCGACCTCCCGGGCGGGATGACGAAAGATGATTGTTACATCCAGTAGCCGTCAGGTTCTTGCATGTAGCCGCGGTGTCGTATATCTTTGTTAAACGGTTAACAGAGTGGCCCAGATCACAGCGGCTTAGAGTCCAGCGGTCCAGATCACAACATCGATGCGGCCATAAGACGTGTGAGGAGAATCGGATGAGCTCGACACCTGGTGAGGCTACGCCGATGCCGGCGGTTGAAAGCGCTGTCATCGCAACGGCGCCTGGTGGCCTCCGCCGCAAAAAGTCCAGAAAGACGGCTGTCCCGGCCCAGAGCTTCAAGGCCCGTTGGAAGCGCGATAAGCAAATGGTGCTGATGATGGTACCCGGCGTGCTGTTTCTGCTGTTGTTCTTTTACATCCCCATCCTGGGCAATGTCATCGCCTTCCAGGATTACCAGCCGTTCCTGGGCATCGGGAACAGCGACTGGGTGGGGTTTCAGAACTTCGTGGCCCTCTATTTCAACCCGGATTTCTGGGTCGCTTTGCGCAATACGCTCGTGTTGGCGGTGTGGCAACTGGTGCTGTTCTTCCCCGTTCCTTTGGGTCTGGCGTTGATCGTGGATTCGCTGATGAGCACCAAGATCCGCCGCTGGTTCCAGAGCATCGTCTACCTGCCGCACTTCCTGTCCTGGGTGCTGGTGATCGCGCTCT
>CAJDTL010000041.1_pt1 | contig 40230 bp, 35 predicted proteins | sample 7389871 | NCBI WGS metagenome assembly CAJDTL01 (sample SAMEA7055650, study PRJEB34461) | soil metagenome | biome: terrestrial ecosystem; feature: Peninsula; material: soil | place: Antarctica | collected 2016 | reverse complement strand
AGGTGGGACTCGAACCCACACACCTCTCGATACTGCATTTTGAGTGCAGCGCGTCTGCCATTCCGCCACTCGGGCCTTCGACGTGAGATAAAGAGCAAAAACCCTCACCCATGCGAGAAACTACTCTACATGCCGATAGGCTAAATCGTAGAACTGGAACCTCCAGCCAGAGGCGGGAAATTCTGAACGCCCCCCGGAGTCCCGTTGCCCGGCAATACCGCTTTCAAGGAGCCCTCGTGTCAGAACAAACGGAACCCACGCCGACCACTGCGTCCACCCCCGCTCCGGCCCGCCGCGTGGTGGTCGCCGAGGACGAGACGCTGATCCGGCTGGACATTATGGAGATTCTCCGCGGCGAGGGCTATGACGTGGTGGGCGAGGCGGACAACGGCGAGAAGGCGGTGCAGCTGGCGGAGGAGCTGCGGCCGGATCTGGTGCTGATGGACGTGAAGATGCCGGTGATGGACGGGATTACGGCCGCGGAGAGGATTGTGAAGGCCCGGATTGCCCCGGTGGTCCTGTTGACGGCGTTCAGCCAGCGGGAGCTGGTGGAGCGGGCGCGGGACGCGGGCGCGATGGCTTATGTGGTCAAACCGTTCACGCCGGCGGACCTGATGCCGGCGATCGAGATTGCGCTGTCCCGCCATGAGGAGATCCGGGCGCTGGAGGCGGAGGTGAGTGATCTACAGGAGCAGTTCGCGACGCGGAAGCTGGTGGAGCGGGCGAAGAGTCTGCTGACGACGAAGATGGGGCTGTCGGAGCCGGAGGCGTTCCGCTGGATCCAGAAGACGTCGATGGACCGCCGGCTGGGCATGCGCGAGGTCGCCGAGACGATCATTAACCAGGTCAACTAGCAAGCGGACGACGGCGGGCCCGCACCTTTTGGTGCGGGCCCGCGGTCGTTCGGGGTCGGGTCGGGTTAGTGGGTGGGCCAGGGGCCTACCTTTTCCCTGTTGCTGCGTTCGCCCGACTCGCTCAAGGTGAAGTCGGCCAGGTCGCCGATCTTGTGCACCTTCAGGGAGTTGGTGGAACCGGCCTGTCCGGGAGGGGAACCAGCGGCGATGACCACCAGGTCGCCGTCGGACGCCAGTTCCTTCTCCAGCAGTGTCCGGTCCACCTGTTCGGTCATGGCGTCCGTGTGCTGGACCATGGGCACCAGCAGCGGCTGGATGCCCCAGGTCATCGCCAGCTGGTTCCAGACGTGTTCATCCGGGGTGAAGGCGAAGACGGGCTTGACCGGGCGCAGCCGCGAGAGCCGGCGGGCGGAGTCACCGGACTGGGTGAAGGTACAGATGTACTTTGCGTCCAGCTGGTCGGCGATGGTGACGGCGGCGCGGGTGATGGCGCCGCCGCGGGTCCGCGGCTGGGTGCCCAGCGGCGGGACGCGCTCCAAGCCGTGGACCTCGGTGGATTCGATGATCCGGGCCATCACCTGGACGGTTTCGATCGGGAATTTGCCGACGCTGGTTTCCCCGGAGAGCATGACGGCGTCGGCGCCGTCCAGGACGGCGTTGGCGCAGTCGGAGGCCTCGGCGCGGGTGGGGCGGGGGCTGTCGATCATGGATTCGAGCACCTGGGTGGCCACGATGACGGGCTTGGCCCAGCGCCGGGCCAGTTCGATGGCGCGCTTTTGCACGATTGGGACCTCTTCGAGCGGGAGTTCCACACCGAGGTCGCCACGGGCCACCATGATGGCGTCGAAGGCGTCGATGATGGCGGGCAGGTGTTCGACGGCCTGCGGCTTTTCGATCTTGGCGATCACCGGTACACGGCGGCCTTCTTCGTCCATGATTTCGTGCACGCGGTCAATGTCGGCGGCGTCGCGGACGAAGGAGAGGGCAATCAGATCCACGCCGCGCGCCAGCGCCCAGCGCAGGTCGTCTTCGTCTTTGCGGCTCAGCGCGGGGACGTTGACGGCGACGCCGGGCAGGTTGATCCCCTTGTTGTTGGACACCACGCCGGGGACGGTAACGACGGTGGTGACCTTGACGTCGTCGACCGCGGTGGCACGCAGCGAGACCTTGCCGTCGTCGATCAGGAGGATATCTCCGACCTTGACGTCTTCGGGCAGGCTCTTGAGCGTGGTGGAGCAGATGTCCTTGGTGCCCGGGACGTCCTCGGTGGTGATGGTGAAGACATCGCCGACGGCCAGTGCATACGGTCCGTCCACGAAGCGGCCGAGCCGGATCTTGGGGCCCTGCAGGTCGGCCATGATGCCCACCGGCTTGCCCATTGAGGCCGCGGCCTTGCGGACGTTCTCGTAGGTGTTGTCGTGGACCACGTAGTCACCGTGGCTCATGTTCATCCGTGCGACGTCCACTCCCGCCTCAAGCACGGCCAGGGTGTTCTCATAGCTGGCAATCGCCGGTCCGAATGTTGCAACAATTTTCGCGCGTCTCATATACCTACCCTAGTGGAGTTATTCTGTTGGCATTCCTGGCAAAGTTAACGTGGGATGAATTCCGACGGTTGTGAATGAGTGCCGTCATGGTGTGCGAAAATACCGGCGGTTACAGCACGCTGACCGCGACGTCCGTCGGTGCGACCGGCGCCGGGAGCAGCGTTTCGCCGCACAGGAACCGGTCCACCGCGGCCGCACAGGATCTGCCTTCGGCGATGGCCCAGACGATCAGCGACTGGCCACGTCCGGCGTCGCCGGCGACGAAGACTCCCTCGGTGCCGGTCATGTAGTAGCCGTCCCGGACCACGTTGCCGCGGCCGTCAATCTCCGCCTGGATCTGCTCCGTGATGCCGGCCGGTTCCGGACCGGTGTACCCGAGTGAGAGGAGGACCAGATCGGCCGGGATCTCGTGCTCGGTGCCGGCCTTGGGCACCCGGCGGCCGTTGACGAACTCGGTCTCGGCGACCTTGATGGCCTTCAGCACGCCGTCTTCGCCGACAAATTCCACCGTGGAGGCAAGGTAGGTCCGCTCGCCGCCTTCCTCATGCGCCGCTGCCACCTCAAAGAGCGTGGGGAAGGTGGGCCACGGCTGGTGCGCGGCACGCTCCAGCGGCGGCTGCTGCCCGATGGCCAGCGTCGTGACCGAGGCGGCCTGCTGGCGGTGCGCGGTGCCGAGGCAGTCCGCGCCGGTGTCGCCGCCGCCCAGAATCACCACGTGCTTGCCGCGGGCGTGGATCTGGTCCGGCACGGCATCCCCGGCCACCACCCGGTTGGCCTGGACCAGGTAGTCCATCGCGAAGTTCACGCCGGCCAGCCCGCGGCCGGGAATGTCCAGGTCCCGCGGCACGGTCGAACCGGTGGCAATGACGACGGCGTCGTAGCGGCGGCGCAGCTGCTCCCAGGAAACGTCCGTGCCGACCGCGATACCTGGGCGGAAGCGTGTGCCCTCCGCGGTCATCTGCTCGATCCGGCGGTCCAGATAGTGCTTTTCCATCTTGAAGTCGGGAATGCCGTAGCGCAGCAGTCCGCCGATCCGGTCCTCGCGTTCGTAGACCGCCACGGTGTGCCCGGCGCGGGACAGCTGCTGGGCCACGGCGAGCCCCGCCGGGCCGGAGCCGATCACCGCGACGGTCTTACCGGTCAGCCGGGCCGGCGGCAGCGGCTTGACCCAGTCGTGGTCAAAGGCCTGTTCGATGATCGAGACCTCAACCTGTTTGATGGTCACCGCGGGCTGGTTGATGCCCAGCACGCAGGAGGACTCGCAGGGCGCCGGGCAGAGCCGGCCGGTGAATTCCGGGAAGTTGTTGGTGGCGTGCAGCCGCTCAACGGCTTCCTCGCCCTTGTCCCGCCGGATCAGGTCGTTCCATTCCGGGATCAGGTTCCCCAGCGGACAGCCCTGATGGCAGAACGGCACACCGCAGTCCATGCACCGGCCGGCCTGGCTTCGCAGCACGCCCTTCTCCTGCGCCTCATAGACCTCCTTCCAGTCCATGATGCGCACCGGTACGGGCCGGCGCGGTTGCGTGACGCGTTCGCGGACCTTCAAAAATCCTCGTGGATCAGCCACCGGTAACCTCCAGAATTCTGTGCCAGACTTCGTCCCCGTCCGGGTCGAGACCCTCGTCGGCGGCGTCGAGCCGGGTTTGCAGTACGGCGGCGTAGTCCCGCGGCAGTACCTTGGTGATGCGGGCGGCGGTGGCGTCAAAATCCGCCAGCAGCCGCGCCGCGACGACGGAATCCGTTTCTTCGCCGTGCTTGATCAGCAGAGACCGGACCAAAGTGCGGTCCTCGGCGTCCAGCCCAAGCAGCGTCAGCTCCCCCGAATCCAGGCTTTGTTTGTTCACCTTGGCCCGCTGCAGGTCCAGCACATAGGCCGTGCCGCCGGACATGCCGGCGCCGAAGTTGCGCCCGGTCCGTCCCAGGATCAGGGCGTGGCCGCCGGTCATGTATTCGCAGCCGTGATCACCGATACCCTCGACGACGGCGGTCGCACCGGAATTGCGCACCAGGAACCGCTCGCCGACCTGGCCGCGCAGGAACATTTCCCCGCTGGTGGCGCCATAGCCGATCACATTGCCGGCAATCACGTTGTCCTCGGCGGGGAAGACATTGGTGCGGTCCGGGCGGACCATGATCCGGCCGCCGGAAAGCCCCTTGCCCACATAGTCGTTGGAGTCGCCGAAGAGCCGCAGGGTGATGCCGGCGGGCAGGAAGGCGCCCAGCGACTGGCCGGCCTGGCCGGTCAGTGTGACGTCGATGGTGTCCGGGCCAAGCACGTCGATGCCGAATTTCTTCGTCACCTCGTGGCCGAGCATGGTGCCGACGGAGCGGTCCGTATTGACCACGCTGACGGAGATTTTCACCGGGACCCGGTCACTGAGCGCCTCGGCGCTCATCGTGATCAGCTGCTGGTCAAAATGCTTGTCCAGTTCGTGGTTCTGCGGCACCAGATTGCGCAGCGGCGCATCGGAGTCGAAATCCATGCCGGCCAGGATCGGATCCAGGTCCAGCCCCGACGCCTTCCAATGGCTGATGGCTTCCTTGGCGTCGAGCGTGTCGGCGTGGCCGATCGCCTCCTGCAGGCTGCGGAAGCCCAGCCCGGCGAGGATTTCACGGACCTCCTGGGCCAGGAATTCGAAGAAGTTGACCACGAATTCGGGTTTTCCGGAGAACCGCCGGCGCAGCTCGGGATTTTGCGTCGCAACGCCCACCGGGCAGGTATCCAGATGGCAGACGCGCATCATCACGCAGCCCGAGACCACCAGCGGGGCGGTGGCGAAACCGAATTCCTCCGCCCCCAGCAGCGCGGCCACCACCACGTCCCGGCCGGTTTTCAGCTGGCCGTCCACCTGCACCACCACGCGGTCGCGCAGCCCGTTGAGCATCAGCGTCTGCTGCGTCTCGGCCAGACCCAGTTCCCACGGCGCGCCGGCATGCTTGAGCGAGTTCAGCGGGCTGGCACCGGTGCCGCCGTCGTGCCCGGAAACCAGGACGACGTCGGCCTTGGCCTTGGTCACGCCGGCCGCCACCGTGCCGATCCCGACTTCGGAGACCAGCTTGACGTGCACGCGGGCGGCCGGGTTGGCGCGCTTGAGATCGTAGATCAGCTGCGCCAGGTCCTCGATCGAATAGATATCGTGATGCGGCGGCGGCGAGATCAGGCCGACGCCGGGCGTGGAGTGCCGGGTGCTGGCGATCCAGGGGTAGACCTTCTGCGCCATCAGCTGGCCGCCCTCGCCGGGCTTGGCACCCTGGGCCATCTTGATCTGCAGGTCCGTGGCGTTGGTCAGGTACAGGCTGGTGACACCGAAGCGCCCCGAGGCGACCTGCTTGATCGCCGAGCGGCGTTCCGGATCCAGCAGCCGGTCCACGTCCTCGCCGCCCTCGCCGGTATTGGACTTGGCACCGAGCCGGTTCATCGCGATCGCCAGCGTCTCGTGCGCCTCCTTGGAGATGGAGCCATAGCTCATCGCCCCGGTGGAGAAGCGCTTGACGATGCTGGCGATGGATTCCACCTCGTCGATCGGAACCGCCGGGCGCACACCGTCCCTGAACTTCAACAGCCCGCGCAGGGTCATCAGGTTTTTGGACTGGTCGTCAATGCCGTTGGTGTACTGCTTGAAAATGTCGTAGCGGCGTTCCCGGGTGGCATGCTGGAGCCGGAACACGGTATCCGGGTTGAACAGGTGCGGCTCGCCCTCGCGGCGCCACTGGTATTCGCCGCCGCCCAGCAGCGGCCGGTGCGGCTCCTGAACACCGTCGGCCGGGTAGGCCATGGCGTGCCGGGCGGCCACCTCCGCGGCAATCACGCCGAGCCCGATCCCGCCGAGCTGGGAGGTGGTGCCGGAGAAGAACTCGTCGACCAGGTCCTGGGAGATGCCGAGGGCCTCGAAGGTCTGCGCGCCGCAGTAGGACGACACCGTGGAGATGCCCATTTTGGACATGATCTTCAGCACGCCCTTGCCCAGTCCCTTGATCAGGTTGTAGACACCGGCCTCGGCGCTCACGCCGGTGATGTCCCCATTGCGGATCAGCTCCTCGACGCTTTCCATCGCCAGGTAGGGGTTCACCGCGGCCGCGCCGTAGCCGATCAGGACGGCCACGTGATGGACCTCGCGGACGTCTCCGGCCTCCACCACCAGGGCGGTTTTGGTGCGGTTGGCGCTGCGCAGCAGGTGATGATGCACGGCGCTGAGCAGCAGCAGCGACGGGATCGGGGCCCACTGCGCGCTGGAATCACGGTCCGACAGCACCACGTACTGCACGCCGCGGTTGATCGCGCCGGAGACCTGCTCGCAGATTTCCGCCAGCCGGGCACGCAGCGCCGCCTCGCCGCCGTCGGGCTTATACAGACCGCGGACCTTCACGGCCACCCGCTCCCCCGCGGCGTTTTCGATGTTCGCGATCTTGGCCAGCTCGTCATTGTTGATCACCGGGAACGGCAGGGCCAGCTGCCGCTGCCGGACCACATCGAGGGAGAGCAGGTTGCCCTGCGGGCCGATCGAGGAGTTCAGCGAGGTGACCAGCTCCTCGCGGATGGCGTCCAGCGGCGGGTTGGTGACCTGCGCGAAGGACTGGACAAAGTAATCAAAAAGCAGCCGCGGCCGCTTGGACAGCACCGCGATCGGCGTATCGGAGCCCATCGCGCCCAGCGGCTCGGCGCCGTTGCGGGCCATCGGGCCGATCAGGATGCGCAGTTCCTCCTGCGTGTAGCCGAACGTGCGCTGCCGGTGGTTGACCGAGGCGGGCGTGTGCACAACGTGTTCACGCTCGGGCAGATCCGCCAGCTTGATGACGTTTTCCCGCACCCAGTCACCCCAGGGATTGGCGGCGGCCAGTTCGGACTTGATTTCCGTATCCGAGATGACGCGGCCGGCATCCGTGTCGACCAGGAACATCTTGCCCGGGGACACCCGTCCCTTCTTGACCACCTTGGCCGGCTCGATGTCGATCACGCCGACCTCGGAGGCAAAAATGATCAGCCCGTCCTCGGTGATCCAGTACCGCCCCGGGCGCAGGCCGTTGCGGTCCAGGGTGGCTCCCACTACGGTGCCGTCGGTGAAGGAGACCGCGGCGGGGCCGTCCCATGGCTCCATCAGCATCGAGTGGTACTCGTAGAACGCGCGGCGCGCCGGGTCCATGGTGGCATGATTTTCCCAGGCCTCCGGGAGCATCATCATGATGGCCTGCGTAATGGGACGCCCGGCCAGCCAGAGCAGCTCCGCGACCTCGTCGAAGGACGCCGAGTCGGAGGCGCCCGGCGTGCAGATCGGAAACAGGTCCTCCGGGGTGTCGCCCAGCAGCGGGTGGCTCAGCGTGGACTGGCGCGCCCGCATCCAGTTCCGGTTGCCCTTGACGGTGTTGATCTCGCCGTTGTGTGCGATGGTGCGGAACGGCTGGGCCAGCGGCCAGGACGGGAAGGTATTGGTCGAAAAGCGCGAGTGCACGATCCCGAGCTTGGTCTTGAACCGGCTGTCCGAGAGGTCCGGGTAGAACGGCTCCAGCTGCGCGGTGGTCAGCATGCCCTTGTAGACAATGGTGCGCGAGGACAGCGACGGAAAGTAGACGCCGAACTTGTTCTGCGCCCGCTTGCGCAGCCTGAACGACTTGGCGTCCAGCGTCCTGTCGTCAGGGTGACGGTGCTCCGGGTGCTGTGCCGGGCCTGCCGCGGCCGCGGTCTCCGGGAGCGCCACAAAAAGCTGGACAAACCGGGGCATGCAGGCCCTGGCCATCGAGCCGACCAGATCCTCCACAATGGGCACGTCGCGCCAGCCGAGCACGGTCAGACCCTCGTCGGCGGCCAGCGCTTCGAGGCCGGTCCGGGCCAGCCGGGCTTCGGCTGCTTCCGGCGGCAGGAACGCGGTGCCGACGGCGTAATGTCCGGCGGGTGGGAGGGCGAAGGTGGTGACGGCGCGAAAGAACTCGTCCGGGATCTGCGTCAGCATGCCCGCGCCGTCGCCGGTACCTTCGTCGGCACCAACGGCTCCGCGGTGTTCGAGGTTGCGTAGGGCGGTCAGCGCGGCCTGCACGATGTCGTGGCCGGGTTCGCCGCGCAGCGTTGCCACAATGGCCAGGCCGCAAGCGTCTTTTTCATTCTCCGGCTGGTAGAGGCCCTGGGCGGCCGGCATCGTGGCGTAGCGCCGAAACGGTGAGTCGGGCAGCGGGGATGCCGAGCTTGAAAGCGGTGCAACCTGCGCACCGGTGGCCTCTGTCGGTGCGCTGGTTTGAACCTGCGCACCGGCTGCGTGGTCCCGTGCGCTGAATGGAGCAGCTGCTTCCGTGGCCCGGGCGCTGCCTGCGGACGGACGGTTTCCGGATGGGATGTGAATCATAGCTTTTCTGTCCTTCCCCCTGATTGTGCATGTGGAGGGGACAACATTGGCCCGTGGCAACGGACGGCACAGCACCGTCCGCAGAATAACTTGTGCAAATTCTATGGCAGCGGTCACAGATGTTCCAACGGAACATCCAGTGTCGGCTGACACGGCTGGTGCGGGGATGGATGCTCTTGGTTCCAACGGCCGCGCCAATGGTTTCCACGTCGGCGTGGTACGGACTCTCCCGGGCGGTAACCCGGTGCTGCCTCCGCTTCCCGCAGCACCGTCAGGCTAGCTTGATGATCCGCTCTGCTCCGGTGCTTTGGTACCGGCGGCTTTCTCGTCACCGGTACCCGCGAGATTATCATGCCCCGGTGCCTGTTTGGCACTGCTGGACAAGTTGTCCGCATGTTGGACAGTTGCATCATTGTCGGGAGCGCCCGTACCGGAAGGGTTCCTGTCGGTGTTGTGCCCGCCGCCGTGAGCGCCGTCGTCGCCCCTGTCGGCGCTGTGCCCGCCGTCGGGACTGCCGTCGTCGTCCTCGGTACTGACGGATTTCCGGCCGGGGAGCAGCACGGAATCGTTGTCACCGGCGCCTTTGGAGAACGTCAGGACCAGGAAAATCACTGTGGAGACGACAAAGACCAGGATGCTGGTCCAGACATTGAGCCGCGTGGTGATCCCGAAGAACGTGATCTGCTCCGCGTCGTCGATCCGCAGCAGCTCGATCCAGACCCGGCCCAGCGTGTAGTACATCGCGTAGAGCCAGAACAGGCGTCCGCGGCGGAAGCGGAAGCGGCGGTCCAGCAGCAGCAGGAGCGCGACGCCGATCAGATTCCAGACGCACTCGTACAGGAAAGTCGGGTGGAACAGCGTATCGGCGGCATATCCGGCCGGGAAGTTGGCATTGGACGGGTCGATCTGCAGCCCCCACGGCAGTGTGGTCGGGCCGCCGAAGAGTTCCTGGTTGAAGTAGTTTCCCCAGCGTCCCAGCGCCTGCGCCAGCAGCAGGCCCGGGGCGGCGGCGTCGACGAACGCCGTCAGCTTCACCCCGGAGCGCCGGCAGCCGATCCAGGCACCCACGACGCCGAGCACGACGGCGCCCCAGATTCCGAGTCCGCCGAGCCAGATCTGCGGGATCTTCCAGAGATCACCGGTGCCGTCGTAATTCGGACCGAAGTACAGGTCCGGGGAGGAAAAGACGTGATAGAGGCGGCCGCCGATGATGCCGAACGGGATGGCCCAGATGGCGATGTCCCAGATGGACCCCTCCGGCGCATGCCGCCGGGTCCAGCGGATATGCGTCAGGACGGTCGCCGCGATGATGCCCGCCAGAATGCACAGCGCGTACGCGTGGATCCTTAGGGTTCCCATCGGGAGCGGAATATCGAATCCGGACCAGACGGGGGCGGGGATGCTGGCGGGCAGCGCGGACAGCGCAGTCTCGAACGCACTTCTCATCGGGTCAGTCAGCTTCCGTGCCGGCGGGCAGCAGCCCGGAACTCAGTTCTTTGGTCAGCTCTGCCAGGGCGGGCACGCCGCCGTCACGCAGGGCGGCGACCAGCGCGGTGCCCACGATGACGCCGTCGGCATAGGCCGCGATTTCGCGGACCTGGCCGGCGTTGCTCACGCCCAGGCCGACGCAGACGCGGTCGGCGCCGGCGGTGCGGGTGTCCGCGACCAGCTTCTCGGCGCTGCTGCTGACGGCGGCCCGGGTGCCGGTGACGCCCATGATCGAGACGGCGTAGACAAAGCCCCGGCTTGCCTGGACCGTGCGTGCCAGCCGTTCGGGTGTGGAGGACGGTGCCACCAGGAAGACCCGGTCGAGTCCGTACTTATCCGAGGCGGCCATCCATTCGGCGGCCTCGTCCGGAATGAGGTCAGGGGTGATCAGACCCGCTCCGCCGGCCTCGGCCAGCCGGCGCGAAAATTCATCCACCCCACGGCGCAGGACCGGATTCCAGTACGTCATCACCAGCACAGCGACATCGGTGGCCGCGGTGATGCCGGCGACAATGTCAAAAACACTGGAGACCCGGAAACCGTTGGCGATGGCCTCGGTGGTCGCGGCCTGAATCACGGCGCCGTCCATCACCGGGTCGGAGTACGGGATGCCGATTTCAATCAGGTCCGCGCCGTTGCGTGCCAGCTCGATGCCGGCATCGATGGTGCCCTGCACATCCGGGTACCCGGCGGGGATATAGCAGATCAGCGCCGCACGGCCCTGTGCGCGAGCGCGGTCAATGGCGGCGGCACTCTTGCTTCCGGCCTTCAGATCCATGCTCATTCTCCGCTCCATCCGTTGGCCTCGTCCTCGCCGGCGGCATTCCCGCCGACAGCTTTTCCTGCAGTAATGTTCCCGGCGGACTCTGTACCGGATGCCGTATCGGAAGCCCGGTTGACGGCGTCGGCCGCCGCGTCCGCGGCGGTATTGGCATCCAGCAGATTGAACCAGGCCGCGGCCGTTTCCACGTCCTTGTCCCCGCGTCCGGACAGGTTGACCACAATGATGGTCTCCGCCGGATCGTCCTTGCCCGCCGTCAGCCGGTTGCCGACCTTCATCGCCCCGGCCAGGGCGTGGGCCGATTCAATCGCGGGAATGATCCCCTCCGTGCGGCACAGCAGGCGGAAGGCCTCCATCGCCTCGGCATCGGTGATCGGCTCGTAGCTGACCCGGCCGATGTCGGCGAGGTAGGCGTGCTCGGGCCCCACACCGGGGTAGTCCAGCCCTGCGGAGATGGAGTGTGATTCGATCGTTTGGCCGTCGTCGTCCTGCATCAGGTACGAGCGCGCGCCGTGCAGCACACCGGGGCGGCCGAGCGTAATGGTGGCGGCGTGACGGCCGGTTTCGACGCCGTCGCCGCCGGCCTCAAAGCCGTAAAGCAACACGCCGGCGTCGTCGAGGAAGCCGTGGAAAATGCCGATGGCGTTGGAGCCGCCGCCGATGCAGGCGCAGACGGCGTCGGGCAGCCGGCCGGTCTGCTCCAGGATCTGCCCGCGGGCCTCCTCGCCGATCACCTCATGGAAGAAGCGGACCATGGCGGGGAACGGGTGCGCACCGGCGGCCGTTCCGAGCAGGTAGTGCGTGGTGTCGACGTTGGCCACCCAGTCGCGGAGAGCATCGTTGATGGCGTCCTTGAGCGTCTGGGAACCGTTGGTCACCGGGATGACGGTGGCGCCGAGCAGCTCCATCCGGGCCACGTTCAGCGCCTGCCGGCGGCAGTCCTCCGCGCCCATGTAGACGACGCATTCGAGCCCCAACAGGGCCGCCGCCGTCGCACTGGCAACGCCGTGCTGGCCGGCACCGGTTTCCGCGATCACGCGGGTCTTGCCCATCCGCTTGGCCAGCAGCGCCTGCCCGATCACATTGTTGATCTTGTGCGAGCCGGTGTGGTTCAGATCTTCGCGTTTGAGGAAGACCCGGGCGCCGCCGGTGTGGGCGGCAAAGCGCTTGGCCTCGGTCAGCAGCGAGGGCCGGCCGGAATAGTTTTTATTCAGGTCCGCGATCTGGGCCAGGAATTCGGGATCGATCTTCGCCTTTTCGAAGGTATCGTTCAGCTCGTCCAGGGCGGCGATCAGGGACTCGGGCATCCAGCGCCCGCCGTAGCCGCCGAAGTACGGCCCGGGCGCGTGGCGAAGGCTCCCGTGTCCGGCGTCCGTTCCCTTGGCTCCGCTGAGAACGGTCAGGCGCGCGGCACCGATGGCCGCGACGCCGGCAGCGGTGAACTCGCCGATACGTTCCCGCGGCGTGGCATCGCTGACCAGCGCCTCACCTACCAGGACGGCGTTGGCTCCGTGCGAGGCGTAGTGGCTGACGTCGTCGGCGTGCCGGACACCGGATTCGGCGACCACAAGTGTTCCGGCGGGAATGAGCCCGGCCAACGCGGAGAACACGGAGCGGTCCACGTCCAGCGTCTTGAGGTTGCGCACGTTCACGCCGATGATCCGTGCCCCGGCGGCCACGGCGCGCGTGACCTCCTCGCTGGTATGCGTTTCCACCAGCACATTCATCCCCAGCTGTTCGCCCAGGGCCAGGAATTCGCTCAGTTCCGCGTCGGTCAGGGCGGCGACGATGAGCAGGATCAGATCCGCGCCGTGGGCCCGGGCTTCCCAGATCTGGTACGCGTCGCAGGTGAAATCCTTACGCAGCAGCGGGATGCCGACGGCGGCACGCACCGCATCGAGGTCCGCCAGCGAGCCGCCGAAGCGGCGCTGTTCGGTGAGCACGCTGATCACCGAGGCGCCGCCGTCGGCATAGCTGCGCGCCAACGACGCCGGATCCGCAATTTCGGCCAGCGCCCCCTTTGACGGACTGCGGCGTTTGACCTCGGCGATGACCTTCAACGCGGCTCGCGGCGAATCATTCCCGCCGAGGGCGGCCCACGCATCCAGTGCCGGCGGGCGGTCCGCAATCAGTTCCTGCAGCCGTTCCAGACTGACCATCTGCTTGCGCGCCTTCAGATCCTCCCGGACCCCGGCAATGATTTCGTCGAGAACGCTCACGCCTAGTGGCCGTTGCTCTTGAGCTTGCGGCCCCCGACGCCGTAGCCCGAGGCCCGCAGGACGTAGCCGACGACGAGCCCGATCGCCATGATGACGAGGCCGATAATGAACAGTACGGAGGCGTCCTTGCCGAGGGCGAAGGCAAAACAGCTGATCGCGGCACCCACAAGCATCACAGCGACCATGGTCCACGCTGCGGGGCTGTTGCCGTGGCCCAGTTCGATGGAATGATCCACATCCTGCGTCGCTGTGGCCCGCTGGCCCGTGCTGGCCCTGTTGCTGCTCATGCTAAATCTCCCTCACGCTAAATCCCGCCAAAATGGATACTGCTTACATTCTGCCATTAGTTCCCCGGTTTGATTCCCAGGGCGCGGCCCCGCGCCCGCGTCAGGTCGTGGGGTCGTTGCCGCGGCTGAGCTGATCCCAGCTGTCGATGTCGTCCAGCGGCTCGGCATCCTCCTGTCCGGCCTCGGCTTCGGCGCCTGGACCGCCTGCGGCATCCAGGCCGCCTGCGGCACCCGGGGTGGCGGCGCCCGGGGTGGCGGCACCATGGGTGGCTGCATTAAATGGAGCTGCGCCGGTTCCTCCTGGATGGCTCGCAGCTGCCCGGCCCGCGGCTGCCCGGCCCGCAGCCGTGTCGTATTTGGTCCGCTGGTTCCAGGACCGGCCCAGCCAGGCGATCAGGACCGCTGCGAGGGCGAGCACGAGGGCGGCCGCGACGGCGAGCAGCGGGAACGCCGTCGTGGTGACGTCGGAGTTTTGGCCGGTAACGCCGGTGGCCGTGCCGACAGGGCCCGCTGCGGCTGCCTGCGGGTCAAGGACGACGGCGAACGCGGAGACCACGATGCCGACCGCGCCAAGGAAGACGATGACGGCGGCCACCACACGGGAGATCCGCCCGGCGATGGATGCCGCCAGTGCCCCGGCCAGGGCCACCAGCGCCAGCGCGGTGACCGCCGTCGCCGCCTTACTGCCGGCAACGTTCAGATCTGCCTGTTGCACCACGCCGGCGCCGAGTTTCACGTGCACCCAGGTCTGCGTCGTGCTGCCAAAGACCACCAGCGAGCTGACCACGGCGAGCATAATCAAGGTGGACTTGCGCCGGAACCGCCCGGTGCCGCCCTTGCCCGCCGGTTTGATCCGGGCTGCTCCGGTGCGGACAGGTTCGTGGCGGACGGGTTCGTGTCTGACGGGTTTATTCATTGCTTTATCACTCATAACTGGGGGCTGTTTTCCGTAGTGCTGCGCGCCGCAGTACTGCCGAAAGCGGCGTGGCTGAAGTCGGCAACGATGTTCCGCAGCGAGGACGCGGCGTGGACCGCGCGCAACGGGGCCGCGGCCTTGTTCACCGACTCCTGAGCTTCGGCGGCATTGTCCGAATCCGCCACGATTCCGCCGCCGGATTGGACATACGCCCGTCCCTCGCGCAGCAGGGCGGAGCGGATGGCGATCGCCATATCCATGTCTCCGGCGAAATCCAGGTACCCCACGACCCCGCCGTAGATGCCGCGCCGGTGCGGCTCCAATTCGTCCAGCAGCCGCAGCGCCCGCGGTTTGGGCGCCCCGGAGAGCGTTCCGGCCGGGAACGTCGCCGCCAGCACATCGTAGGCCGTCCGTGCCGGGTCCAGCGTGCCCACGACGGTGGAGACCAGGTGCATGATGTGGCTGAATTTCTCCACCTCCATGAACTGTGTGACATCAACCGTGCCGGGCAGGCAGACCTTGGAAATGTCGTTGCGGGCCAGATCCACCAGCATCAGGTGCTCCGCTCGCTCCTTCGCATCCGCCAGCAGTTCATCGGCCAGGGACTTGTCCGCTTCGATGGACCGGCCGCGCGGCCGGGAACCGGCGATCGGGTGCGTAATCACTTCCTCCCCGGTCACCGTCACCAGCGATTCCGGCGACGAACCGACGATCGAGAAGGCACGGCCCTTGGCGTCTTCGAAGCTGAAGAGGTACATATACGGGCTCGGATTCGTGTTGCGCAGCACGCGGTAAACGTCCAGTGCGGAGGCGTCGCATTCCATCTCGAAGCGGCGTGAAATGACCACCTGGAAGACCTCGCCCTCCACGATGGCTTCCTTGCCGCGGTCAATCGCGGCAAGGTAATCCGCTTCGGGCCAGCGCTGCTGGACACGGTCCGCGAAGGAGACGGCATCCTCGGTGTTCAGTACCGAGACGGGCTGCGCCACCGGGGTGCTGATCTGCTGGAGCATGACATTGACACGGGCCACCGCGTCGTGCCAGGCCTCGTCCACCCGGTCCGTGGTGCCGTCGTAGTTGATCGCATTGGCAATCAGCATCACGGTGCCCTCGGCATTGTCGTGCACCGCCATATCCGCGACCAGATTCAGCGCCAGCTCGGGCAGGTAAAGATCATCCTCCGGCGGCGACACCAGCCTCTCCCAGTGCCGGACGGATTCCCAGCCCACAAACCCAACCAGTCCGGAGGTGAACGGAGGCAGCCCGTCGAACCGCTCGGTGCGCAGTTCCTCTATCGTCGCCCGCACGGCTTCCACCGGGTTGCCGTTCAGCGGCACACCCACGGGCGCGTCGCCCAGCCAGCAGGCGGCGCCGTCGTCCGTGGTCAGTGTTGCGCGCGAACGGACGCCGACAAACGAATAACGCGACCAGACACCCCCCGCGGCGGCCGACTCCATCAGGAAGGTCCCCGGCTCCCCGTGCGCCAGCTTGCGGTACAGGCCGATGGGCGTCTCCGCGTCGGCCAGGACCTTCAGCCGCACCGGGATCACCCGCCGGGACTGCGCCAGCAGACGGAATTCGTCGAGGGTCGGGCTGATCACACCTAAATCCTGCATGGAGTTCGTTGACTTTCCGTGAGTAGATATGACGTTGACTTGAGCTGACGTTCTCCTGCGCACCCGGTTGATCTGAACACCCGGTGCACTTGAACGTCCGGTGCACTTGAACGTCCGGTGGATGGCGGCGCCGGAACAGGTGCGGGCCGGAACCTGGCCGGGCCGGCCCTGCTAGCCGACGACGGCGCCGAGGTCCCGGCCGTCGAAGCAGGTCCGGCTTCCGGTGTGGCAGGCCGCGCCGGTCTGGTCCACAGCGATCAGCAGCGCATCGCCGTCGCAGTCGAGCGCGACCGACTTCACATGCTGCAGGTGCCCGGACGTGTCGCCCTTGCGCCAGTACTCCTGCCGGGACCGGGAATAAAACGTCACCCGTCCGGATGTCAGGGTCCGGTGCAGCGCCTCATCATCCATCCAGCCCAGCATCAGCACGTCCCCGGTATCGAACTGCTGGATGATGGCGGCCACCAGGCCGGCTGCATCACGCTTGAGCCGGGATGCGATCTCCGCGGGGAGGGCGGATTGCCGGGCTGACCCGGCTGTGGCGTTGGAAGAGGGCGGGGTGTTCGGCTGCTCAGACATCAGCACAATTCTAGTGCCACTGGCGTAAGCTGGCGTCACGTCGAAGGTGCCGCCGATTGGATGACGAAACCCGGCGGTTCAAAGTCCAGCCGGGGAGAGATTGCGTGCTAATTTCACAAGTGATGCATTTTGTAGATCCGTCCCGTGAAGTCCTGGCTGAAACCCTCCTCGCAGCCGGGCCCGGCGCCGACACGCTTTGCGCCGGCTGGCGCACCCAGGAGTTGGCGGCGCACCTGTACCTGCGCGAACGCAGTGCGCGGGTGGGGCTGGGACTGCTGATCAAGGCCTTCCGCAAGGCCTCGGCAAAGGCCACGGCCAAACTTGCCGACAAATCCAGCACCCCGGAGGCGTACGCCAAACTGGTTGCGGATTTCCGGGCCGGGCCGCCGCCGCTCTCCCCGCTCAAGATCAAGGCCCTGGATGAAAGCTCCAACCTGATCGAATACTTCATCCACACCGAAGACATCCGGCGCGTCGGCGACCGCTGGGCCCCCCGCGCCCTGGACGAGGAATATTCGGATGCGCTGTGGGACGAGCTGGTCAAGCGCGCGGCCATTCTTTACCGCGGCGTGGACCTGGGCATTGTGCTGGTCCGGCCGTCCGGCCCGCGCCACGTGGCCAAGCGCGCACCCGTGTCGGTGGCGATAGTGGGCGAGCCCGGTGAGCTGTTGATGCACGCCCATGGCCGGACCGGGCATGCCCTGGTCACCTTTGAGGGCCAGCCCGACGCCGTCGCCCTCCTCCAGACAGCCGAAGTCGGTCTCTAGCCCAAAGCTCCCCATCGCACCGGTCGGCGCGCGCCCTCCGATCCAATCAATCGACTGTGCCGCAGATGTCCGATCGGAGGCTTATTCGGACATCTGCGGCACAGTCGATCGGAAAATACGACGACGGGTCGGGACCCGCGGGCTAGCGGACCTCGTAGCCCGCCGCGCGGATCGTCGCCTTGACCTGGGCAATCGCATCGTCGGGGCCGAAATGGAAGATCGAGGCCGCCAGCACCGCGTCGGCTCCTGCCGCGACCGCCGGCGGGAAGTCCCCCGGTTTGCCCGCCCCGCCGGACGCGATGATCGGGACCCGGACCGCGGCCCGGACCAGCCGGATCAGTTCAAGGTCGAAGCCTTCCCTGGTGCCGTCCGCGTCGATGGAATTCAGCAGGATTTCGCCGACACCGCGGTCGGCGGCCTCGCGCGCCCAGGCCACCGCGTCGATGCCGGTTCCTTGCCGCCCGCCATGGGTGGTGACCTCAAAACCCGACGGCGTTGAGGTTCCGCGGGTGCGTCGTGCATCGAGGGAGAGGACCAACACCTGAGAGCCGAACTGCCGGGTGATCTCATCGATAACATCCGGCCGCACAACCGCCGCGGTGTTGATGGATGCCTTGTCCGCGCCGAAGCGCAGCAGCTTGTCCACCTCGGCCACGCCACGGACACCGCCGCCGACCGTCAGCGGAATGAAGACTTCCTCCGCGGTCCGGGCAACCACGTCAAAGGTCGTCTCCCGATTGCCCGAGGAGGCCGTCACATCGAGGAAGGTCAGTTCGTCGGCGCCGGCCCGGTCGTAGCGGTGAGCCAGCTCCACCGGATCGCCGGCGTCGCGCAGGCCCTCGAATTTAACGCCCTTGACGACGCGTCCGGCATCGACGTCCAGGCAGGGGATAACGCGGATTGCAACGGTCATGACGGATCCCTAACGCTCATGAAACTGGCCCTTAGCACTCATGACCGGCGGCTTAGATCCGGCAGGCGTGAATGCTGCTGACAAGAATTGCCCTGGCACCGAGTTCGTACAGCTCATCCATGATGCGGTTGGTGTCCTTCTTGGGCACCATCGAACGCACCGCAACCCAGTCCGAATCGCGCAGCGGGGAAATCGTCGGAGATTCCAAACCCGGCGTCAGTGCCGCGGACGTTTCCACCAGATCCTTGCGGATGTCATAGTCCATCAGCACATAACGGCGCGCCACCAGCACGCCCTGCAGCCGGCGGATAAGGACATCCAGACCGGGCGGGACCTGGACCCCGGTGCGCCCGATCAGCAGGGCCTCGGACCTCATGATGGGATCGCCGAAGACCTCCATACCCGCGGCCTTGAGCGTGCTGCCGGTTTCGACAACATCGGCAATGGCATCCGCCACGCCCAGCCGGACGGACGATTCGACCGCGCCGTCGAGCCGGACCACGGTGGCGGCAATGCCCTCGCTGGACAGGTAGCGGCGCAGCAGCGCGTCGTAGCTGGTGGCCAGCCGCTTGCCCTGCAACTGGGCCGGTTGGGAGAATTGCCCGGCCGGTCCCGCGAAGCGGAAGGTGGAGATCGCGAAGCCCAGCGGCAACAGCTCCTCGGCATCCACCTCCGCATCCAGCAGCAGATCGCGTCCGGTAATTCCGACGTCGAGCGTCCCCGCTCCGACGTAGACGGCAATGTCGCGGGGGCGCAGGAAGAAGAATTCAACGTCGTTGTCCGGGTCAACCATGACCAGCTCGCGCGGATCACGGCGCTGCAGGTAGCCGGCCTCGGCCAGCATGGCGGACGCGGCTTCGGACAACGAGCCCTTATTCGGTACGGCAACTCTAAGCATGGTGTGGTTCTTTCGCATCTGGTTCACGTGATCTGTTCACGTTCGTGGGTCAGGAAGGGCTGGCAGAACGGCCACGGCGCCGGCGCTCTCACCGTGCCTGCTCCCGATCGTGCCGAGGCAGCACCGTGAGCGCAACGCGTGGCTAGAGATGCTTGTAGACGTCTTCCAGGGTCAGTCCCTTGGCGATCATCAGAACCTGCAGGTGATACAGCAGCTGGGAGATTTCCTCGGCGGTATTTTCATCCGATTCGTATTCGGCGGCCATCCAGACCTCGGCCGCTTCTTCCACAACCTTCTTGCCGATACCGTGCACACCCGATTCGAGTTCGCTGACGGTACGGGACCCGGCCGGCCGTAGGAGCGCCTTGTCGCTGAGCTCAACAAAAAGCGTTTCGAAAGTCTTCACGCGCTCTAGACTACTTGTTTTGCCGCGGCGCACCTGATTCGGCGCCGGAGTATGAACAAAGTCACCGCACCGGGGAACGTTCCGAAAAGCGGCCGGCCGCATCGCCGCGGCGGCCCTTGGCGCTGGGCGGAGCGTTCCGCGCACCTTTGGGTGCCGGGCCTGCGCGTGATGCATTCCAGCCCACCCTAATCGGCCTTCCCTGCGCAGCTTCCGTCGGGACGCCCCGCAGGAAGCCGTTGAGGTCGCTGCGGTGTACTTCCAGTCGGTGTATTTCCAGTCAATGGGTTCCGTGGCCCCCGATGAACTTACGACCGTTCCAATGGCGTCGTGTGGTTAGCGTCCGGCGAACAGCAGCGCGGTGGCCAGCGCCGCCGTCGTCGCCTCATACCCCTTATCCTCGCTGGAGCCATCGAGCCCGGCACGGGCCAGAGCCTGCTCCTCGTTGTCGCAGGTGAGCACGCCAAAGCCGATCGGGATGCCCGTGCGGACGCTGACCTCCGTCAGCCCCAGAGTGGCGGCCTGGCAGACGTAGTCAAAGTGCGGTGTGCCGCCGCGGATCACGACGCCAAGCGCGACGACGGCATCATGGTCCGCTGCCAGCCGCCCGGCAACGACGGGCAGTTCAAAGCTCCCGGGAACACGCAGCACGGTGGGTGCCTGTATGCCCGCCTCCACCGCGGCCCGCAGCGCGCCGGCCAGCAGGCCGCCCATTACCTCCGTGTGCCAGCTCGCCGCCACGATGGCGAGCCGCAGTGCGGACACCTTCTCTTTTTCCTGCTGGTTGAACCCGATCGTGGGTGCTCCGTGGCCGCTCATGGTCGTGTGCCTTTCGTTTCCGGGGTAATTTCTGGCGTAGTTTCGGGCGTAGTCCCGGGGGTAATTCCGGGCACTCCGGTGCTGGCCGCACCGGAACGGTCCGGTAGCTGGAGGATGTGATTCATGCGGTCCCGCTTCGTTTTCAGATAGCGGACATTCTGCTCCCGGGACGGGACCTCGGTGGGGACCATTTCAGTGACCTCGATGCCGAGGGCTGCCAGCTGGCTCTGCTTGAGCGGATTATTGCTCATCAGCCGAATGCTGTGCAGGCCAAGTTCCGCCAGAATTGCCGCGGCCGCTGCATAGTCGCGCGAATCGACCGGCAATCCGAGCTGCTCATTGGCCTCGACGGTGTCGGCACCGGCTTCCTGCAGCGCGTAGGCACGAAGCTTGTTGGCCAGGCCGATCCCGCGGCCCTCATGGCCGCGCAGGTAGATCAGCGTTCCGCCGCATGCATGGATCATCCGCAGCGCGTAGGCCAGCTGCTCGCCGCAGTCACAGCGGTAGGAGCCAAAAACGTCCCCGGTCAGGCATTCGGAGTGCAGCCGGACCAACGGAGCCGCGTCGGCGCCGGCCCCGGCTTCGGCCTCGGCCTCGAGACCGGGCGGGGATGCCGCTGCGGTCTGCGATTCATCCGCCGGGGCCACGGCACTGACGGTGAGATGTTCGGCGCCCGTGCTGACATCAATCCACGCCTGTGCCTGGAAATCGCCGAAGACGGTCGGCAGCTGAACGACCGGGCCGGCGCTGACAGGACGTGCACTGACCGGGCGGGGATGGGAACGCGTGCCGATCCGTGTCCCGGACCCCGCACCGGTCCCGGCTCCGATTCCGGTCCCGGCTCCGATTCCGGTGCCGGGCATCAGGACGCCACCGGGGCTGCAGGGGCATCGGCGGCCGGAACGCCCAGATAGGACACCAGATCAGCAATGGAAATAAGCAGCAGACCGTGTTCATCCGCAAAGGTACGCAGCCCGCCCAACCGCAGCATTTCGCCGTCGTCGTTCACGACCTCCGCAATGACGCCCACGGGCTCACAGCCGGCAAGGCGGCACAGCTCGACGGCGGCCTCCGTGTGCCCGGGACGCTGCCGGACCCCGCCGGGCACCGCCCGCAGCGGAAACATGTGCCCGGGCCGGGTCAGCCGTGCCGGGACCGCAGCCGGATCCGCCAGCACGCTGGCCGTCAGCGAGCGGTCGGTGGCGCTGATACCCGTGGTGATCCCCGCGGCGGCATCGCAGGAAACCGTATAGGCGGTGCCCTTGGCGTCCTGATTGACCGCCACCATCGGCGGGAGCGCCAGCGCGTCCGCGCGTTCCTGACCCAGCGGCACGCAGATCACGCCGGAGCTGTGCCGGATGGTCCAGCCCATCAGCGCCGGAGTGCTGTGCTGGGCGGCGAAAATGATGTCGCCCTCGTTCTCGCGGTTCTCATCATCAACCACCAGCACGGGCCGGCCTGCGGCGATGGCGGCGACCGCGTCATGCACCGTGTCCAGCAGCATCGCCCCGCTCCGCCCGCTCATTTTCCCTGCTCCGCGGTGACGGGGGCGAAGGCGAGCAGCCGGGCGGTGTATTTCGCCAGCACATCGACCTCCAGATTGACGGCCGATTCCGGCTGTTTGCCGCCCAGGCCTGTTTCGGTCAGCGTGGTGGGGATCAGCCCCACCTCGAACCATGGGCTGGTCTGGGCGGCGTCGCTGACCGCCGTGACGGTGAGGGAAACGCCGTCGACGGCGATGGACCCCTTTTCGGCGATATACCGTGCCAGCGGCGCAGGGACAGCAAAACGCAGGCGCTCCCAGCTGCCGAGGTTTTCGCGTTCGAGCAGTTTCCCGACGCCATCCACGTGGCCCTGGACTACGTGCCCGTCAAGCCGACCACCCGCCGGCACGCACCGTTCCAGGTTGACCTCATCCCCGGCGGCCAGCAGTCCTGTCGTGGTCCGCTCCAGGGTCTCCCCCATCACGTCCACGCTGACCGCTCCGCTGCCGATGGCCGTGGCGGTCAGGCACACGCCGTTGACCGCGATCGAACCGCCCAGGCCGAGCCCTTCGAGAGATGAATCAGCATGCAGGACCAGGGTCGCGCTGCCGCCGTCGGGCGCATGGGTCAGCGACTCGACTCGTCCCTGCTCGGCGATGATTCCGGTGAACATTTCAATTTCCTCCTGTGGTTCCGGCGCCGGAAGGCGCCGCGGGTGTTAGTCGAAGTTTCAGGTCCGGCCCCAGCACCGTGACTGCGGCTCCGCCGACGGGATCCCACGTCCATTGCTGGGCGTCCGCCAAGGTGCCGATGCCGAGGTCCCCGAGCGAGGGGATACCGGAGCCGAGCAGGGTCGGTGCCAGGTAGACGATGAGTTCATCGACCAGGCCGGCGGCGAGAAAGGCACCGCTGATCCGCGACCCGCCCTCCACCATCAGGTGCCGGACGTTGCGGGCATGCAGTGCGTCCGCAACGGCCCGCGGATCACGGGTGCGCAGCTGCAGATATCCGGCGGAGGCACCCGGGCCGGAGGCACCCGGGCCGGTATCCGTCCCGGGGCCACGGGCGCCGGTGTGGGCGGACCCGGCGCCGGGATCCGAGCCGCGATGGTCGTCGGTTCCGCGGACAGCGGCAGCTGCCGGAATATCCCGCAGCCCCATCACGACCCGCAGCGGCTGGCGCTCCGACTCCGAGCCGTCCGATTCGCGGGCTGTCAGCCGCGGGTTATCCACCAGGACGGTTTCGGTGCCCACCAGAATCGCGTCGATCAGGCGACGGATTCCGTGATTGTCCGCACGCGAAGCGGCCGAGGTGATCCACTGGCTGGTCCCGTCGGCGGCAGCAATCCGGCCATCGAGCGTCTGTGCAAGATGAAGCGTAATAAACGGCCGGTGATGCCGGACCGAGTCAAACCAGCGGCGGTTCAGCGCGAGGGCTTCGTCCGCCCGCAGCCCGCTATGGACGTCGACTCCGGCCTCGCGCAGCCGGTGTGCCCCCCCTGCTGCGGGCCGATGCGGATCATCGACGGCGTAAATCACCCGGCGGATGCCCGCATCGATAATGGCCTGCGCGCAGGGACCGGTCCGGCCGAAATGGTTGCATGGTTCCAAAGTCACGACCATGGTCGCATCGGCCGGTTTTCCGGCCAGCTCGGAGGGAAGACGGGCCAGCGCGTCCGCCTCGGCATGGGCTGTCCCGGCGCCGCGGTGATGTCCAACGGAGAGTACCCGGCCCACGCCATCGAGCACCACCGCGCCTACCAGCGGGTTGGCGCCGCGCACACCCCGCGCCGCGACGGTCAGTGCGACGTCCATCGCCGCCGACTCGGCCGCAGTGCGGCTGGTATCCGTGCCGTTCACCGGGACACCCTCGGGTCGGGAAACGCCGTTTCCACCGTTACCCGTTCGGCGTTCCGGTTGCGCACCCGCCACCAGATGAAGAACCCGGTAAGGGTGAACGCTCCGTAGAAGATATACATGAAGGCGGACGCATAGTAGCCGGCGCTGAACAGCAGCGGAACGCCGACTACGTCCACCGCCACCCAGACCAGCCAGAACTCGACCCAGCCCTTGGCCATCCCGAACGTCGCCAGCAGGGAGCCCATGAAGATCCAGGCATCGGCCCAGACCGGGGCGTAGGAACCCAGCGCGCTGAAGATCGGTGTCAGTACCGCGGTGCCGGCGATCATGGCAATGACCAGTCCCAGCCGGGCCTTGTTGGAGGCCCATTTGGGCTCGACGGCGGCACCGTCGGGATCACGCAGGCCTTGCCTCCAGCGGTACCAGCCGAAGATGGAGACGGTGATGAACATCAGCTGCCGGCCGGCCTGGCCAAGCAGATTCGCGTAAACGGGCGAGCCGAAAACCGACCCCATGAAAACGGTGAAGAGCAGTGCGTTGCCGAGGATTCCGACGGGCCAGGCCCAGACCTTGCGGCGCATCCCGCCCAGCGCGCTGGCCAGTCCAAAAAGATTGCCCAGCACCTCGCGCCAGAGCAGAAACCCGCCGCCGGGAAAATCCAGTTTCGCTTCAAAGAGCCACCGGATGATGTCCATCGTTACTGCCTTTCCGAAACCGCGATGGCTCCGGGGGTAACGACAGACGACCTGAACTTTGGCTGCACCACGGGTGCTGCAGCTACGGCAGGCCAAAACTGTTCGTGCTTCTCCCATCCAGACTTTAACTGTCGGTACCGGAATTCCACCGGTTCAACCGTTTGCTTCCTGCCGTTGCCGGCCAAAAGCGTGCGGGTCGCGGACTATAACCGCCGGTTCGGACTTACACCGACCCCGGAGCACGTAAATACTGATTACTTCGCTTACTGATACCTGCAAATACTACATCGTCATTATGCCACCGGCGACACCATGGTCCGGTCATTTATTCCGCAGTATGACATTCCGGCCATTCCTGCCGCGCCGAGCCGTCGCCGAGCCGTCGCCGAGCCGACTCGCGCCAACCGGCGTTCAGTCCAGCGCACGCCGGCCCTTGGCCGAACCGCCTCGCACGGCCCGGAGTTCAACCGAGGGCGAGCTGGCCCTTGGCCCGGAGTGTTTCGATCGCCTGAGCCGGATCCGGGGCGCCGTAGACGGCGGAGCCGGCCACGAACATGGTCGCTCCCGCTTCGGCGGCCCTTGTAATGGTTTCCTCGGTGATGCCGCCGTCCACCTGGATGGCCACATTGACGCCCGAACCCTCGATCGCCATCCGTGCACGGCGGATTTTCGGCAACGTCACGTCCAGGAACGACTGGCCGCCAAATCCCGGCTCAACGGTCATGATGAGCAGCACGTCCAGCTCCTGGAGCATGTCCAGATACGGCTCCACGGGGGTGGCCGGCCGCAGCGCCATCCCGGCCTTGGCCCCCCGGGCCCGCAGCTCACGCGCCAGTTTGATCGGGGCGTCCGATGCCTCCACGTGGAAGGTCACTGACGCCAGCCCGGCATCGGCATAGGCGGGCGCCCAGCGGTCCACCTCCGCGATCATCAGGTGCGCGTCCACCGGCACCGGACTGACCTCCTGGATGCGCTGCACCACGGGCAGTCCGATGGTCAGATTCGGCACAAAATGATTGTCCATGACATCCACGTGCACCGCGTCGGCGTTGCCGATCCTGGCCAGCTCCGCCTGAAGATTCACGAAATCGGCGGACAAGATGCTCGGACTGATGCAGCAGCGCCCCGCCGGACGAGCACTGGCCGGCCGGGCACTGGCCGGCCGGGCACTGGCCGGCCGGCTGCCGGAAGGCATGGCGGTGGATTGCCTGGCGCCGGAAGGATACTCAGTGGAAGCAGCCGGAAGGGGTCGGTCGGTCGTCATCAGTTGCCCTTCTTGCGGATCAGCGCCAGGAACATGGCATCCGTCGAATGGATATGCGGCCACAGCTGGGCCGTGTTCTCGTACCCGGAGCCCAGATTCCCGGTCAGGCTTACGGCGTCCAGTACGGCGCCGGCGTCAAGGAGTTCCAGATCGTCACGCTTGCGCAAGGCGTCCAGAACGACGGCGTTAGTCTCGGCCGGGTGCGGGGAACAGGTCGCATATGCGACAACACCGCCGGGACGGACGGCCTTGATCGCGGAGGCCAGCAGTTCGCGCTGCAGCGGTCCCAGCTCGCCGACGTCGGAGGGTTTACGGCGCCACCGTGATTCCGGCCGCCGGCGAAGCGCCCCCAGCCCGGTGCACGGTGCGTCCACCAGGATGCGGTCGAAGCTTTCCGGCCGCTGCTCCCCTACGTCGCGGCCGTCACCGATCCGCACTGTCCAGAACTCCCGCGGCACGGCCGCCAGCGCCTGTTTGACCAGCTTGGCCCGGTGCGGTGCGGGCTCGTACGCCAGCAGCGTTGCTCCGCGCTGCCCGGCCAGGGCGGCCAGCAACGCGGCCTTGCCGCCCGGTCCGGCGCACAGATCGAGCCAGCGTTCGCCGTCGGGCGCGGTTTCCTCGTCCGTCACCGCCACCGACATACCGCCCGTAGCGTCGGCCGACGGCCTGGGGAGCAGCTCGGCCGCGGCCAGCGCACGGGCCACCAGCTGCGAACCGACATCCTGCACCCGATTGGTGCCGTCCCGGACGGTGCAGAGCCGACCGGGATCGCCGCCCGAGGACAACGCCGAATCCGGTGCCAGCTCGCCGGCAGTGAAGCCCTCCTGCAGGGCTTCGGAAAGGTCCCCCAGCCCGGGCAGCGCCACCAGGTTCACCACGGGGGCGGCGTTGTCCGCCTCCAGCAGAGCCGTGATTTCGCTGACGTCGCGGCCATGCGCCACCAATGATTGACGCAGCGCCCGGACAATCCACTCCGGATGCGAATAGGTCAGTGCGGCGATCGTGGTCGCGTCGGTCTCCGTCTCGGTCAGCGCGGTAATCCAATCGCCCAGATCATGGGCGGACACGCGGCGAAGCACTGCATTGATCAGCGTAGACGGCCCGGCACCGATGACGGCGCGGGCCAGCCCGACCGTCTGGTCCAGCGCCGCGTGCGCCGGGACGCGCATGGCGAGCAGCTGGTGCACGCCGATCCGCAGGGCGTCGAGCACTGCCGGGTCCAGCTGACCCAGCGGGCGGTCTACGCAGCGCGCCAGGATTGCATCATATGTGCCCTGCCCGCGCAGTGCACCGTAGCTGAGTTCGGTGGCAAACCCGGCGTCGCGCTTGTCCAGCCGGTGCGCCCGGATCCGGGACGGCAGGACCAGGTTCGCGTAGGCATCCTCGCCGGAGACAGCACGAAGGACCTCGAAGGCCACCAGCCGGGCGGGATCCGCCTTGCGCGTCCGCCCCGACGGCACCGCAGCGGTGAAGGACGGCGCGGAGCTGCGGTTGCGTTCGCGGCCCTGCGCGTTACGCCGGCTGCCCGCGCCCTGACTACCAGAGCCCTGGCTGCCCGCGCCCTGACTACCAGAGCCCTGGCTGCCCGCGCCCTGACTACCAGAGCCCTGGCCGCCCGATCCCTGCCCCCCCGTCCGGCCGGGTCCCTGGCTTGAGCGGCCGTTGCCGTCCCGGCTGCCGTTGCCGTCCCGGCTGCCGTGCTCCCCGCCGCGCGGGCGTCCCGCATTGTCGTTCGTCACTCAAACACCACGTCTTCCTTGTTGGCCAGGCCCCGGGCCCAGTCGATGGCCTGCATCATTTTTTTGCCGGCCGGCTGCACGAGGACCAGTTCGACGGCATAAGATCCCGTCCCCACCAGCACCGACGCGGGCCCGAACTCAACCCGACCCGGCGATAGCCCACCCGTTCCAGGGTGTAGTTCCACCGGGCCGGTCTTGAGGCGCTGGCCCGCCAGCATGGTCCAGCCCCCTGGCTCGGCCGTTACCGCACGGATCCGCCGGCCGATGGCCAAGGCCGGCTGGCTCCAGTCGATCCGGCCATCATCGATGGTCAGTTTCGGCGCCAGCGTGATGTCCCCATGCTGCGGCTGCGCACCGGCCTGCCCGGCCTCCAGCGCACCGAGCGTCTGTGCGAGCAGGACGGCACCGGTGTGCGAGAGCCGCTCCAGCAGCTCGGAACTGGTGTCCGTGAGCCTGATGGTTTCCGTCAGGGTGCCGAAGACCGGACCGGTGTCCAGGCCCGCCTCCAGCTGGAAGGTGGACGCGCCACTCACATCGTCGCCGTGCAGGATGGCGTGCTGCACCGGTGCGGCACCGCGCCAGGCGGGCAGCAGCGAAAAATGCAGATTGATCCAGCCCAGCGTCGGAATCCGCAGCGCCTCGGATGGAATCAGGGCACCGTAGGCCACAATCGCAGCCACATCCGGGGCCAGCTTGGCGATGGCGGCCGAGGCCTCCTCGTCAATCCGCGCGGCCCGGATCACCGGCAGACCCAGCTCGCCGGCGCGTCGTGCAACCGGCGACGGCGTCAGCACGCGTTTGCGCCCGATCGGGGCATCCGGGCGGGTCAGGACACCGACGACGTCGAATCCGGCGGCAATCACGGCCTCCAGCGAAGGGATGGCGACCGCAGGCGTGCCGGCAAAAAGGACTCTCATGCGCCGGCGCCGGACTGCGGGCCACCGAAACTCGACCCGACGCTGCGCGCCCGTTTCGCCGTCGTCTTCTCCGTAACCTGTTCATAGCTGGCATCGCGGATGGCGCGCATGGCGGTTTTGCGGTCGTGCCCGGTCAGCCGGTCGACAAACAAAGACCCGTTCAAATGGTCCGTTTCATGCTGGAAACAACGCGCCAGCAGACCCTCGCCCTCGATCTCGACGGGCTCCCCGTGGACATCCACACCGGTGACGCGGGTCCGCAGGGCACGCGGTGCCGGGAAACCCAGCCCCGGAACGGACAGACATCCTTCCAGCCCCGCGGGCTGGAGTTCCACGCCGCTCACAAGCACCGGGTTGATGACATGACCGTGTTCCGCGCCGATCCGATAGGTAAAAACCCGTTTGCTGACGCCGACCTGCGGCGCCGCCAAACCCGCTCCGTCGACGTCATCCATGGTTTCCATCATGTCCTGCACCAGCTTCACCAGCTCCGGGCCGAACTCCGTTACCGGATCCGCCACGGTCCGCAGCACCGGGTCGCCAATGATGCGGATACTCAGGATGGCCATGCGGAAGGAGCCTCACTTCGGTGCCGGAACGACAGATGGGATGGATGGAACGGCTTGCGATTGCTGCGCTTCCCAGTCTAGTTGGCCGGCACCACCACGGCGGCCGGCACCACCGCGGCCTGCGGCGGAGAGATGGGCAACAGCGCAGTCCCGGCGGCCCGGGCATCCGCGGCCGTTTTCCACACCGTCCGCAGCGCCGCGAACTTATACCAGTGGTATTTGAGCACGTCGGGGTTCGCCCGCAACGCCCGCACCTCCGTTTCACCGATCGCCACACCGAGCAGGATCGGATCCTCGCCGTATAACCACGGCTCCCAGCTTCCGGCACCCGCATCCACCAGCCCTTCTTCGGCCTTCATCCCCGCCACCAGCTGCATCACGACCTTCTCATCCAGTGGCTTAACGCCGCCGTCGCGGTCCGTTCCCTTGGTTTTGTAGTCGATCAGACAGAGTCTTCCGCCGATCCGGGCCACCAGATCCAGCGTGCCCGCGTAGCCGACGGTCTGGTTCCACACCGTCACCTCCGGCGCCACCGGCTCGACCTTGTACAGTTCCCACCATTCATCAAAGCGGGCCGCGAACTTCTCCTCGCCGTTCTCCGCCAGCGCCGCCCTCGCCTCCGGCATACGGTGCGGGCGGCCCAGGGCACGCAGCGAAACCTGTTCACAGTAGGAGTGCACACGGTCCCCGCGTGCAGCGGCGGCATCACGGAATCTGTCCGCCGCTTTGGCGGCCTCGTTGACCATGCCGCGCAGCTGGGACGGGTTCGCCAGCGCCGCGGAGAGCCGCGGATGCTGGGCCAGGGAATTGGCCGCCATATAGCCGAACCAACCGTCCAGCGTGCCTGCCTGTTGGGATATCACGGTGGTGATGGAAGGCATGGCCGGTGCTTCCGACAGGGAGCGGGCATACATCCGGCCGAATTCTGTGGCGTGGGCTAAGGCTGGTTGAGTCATGTTTCCACTATTTCATCCGGCACCGACGTTTTGCGGATCCCCCCCCCCGTTACCTTTTTAGTAGCCCCTAACCAGACTCGCTGAGGAAGGATTGGGGATGCTGGCCTGTCGGTCCCGGCATGATTCACTCCCCCTGTTATTTCATGATCAGGGGGGTGCTGTCACCGGGGCCGAAAGGCACCAAGGACATCGCTAATAGGGGCCGGATCAGGACAAGTCACCACCCATCCAATTGTCGGTCGTAACGTGGATGCCGAGCCGAGGAGCCGCAAGGACGAGCCAGCACCGTTTCATCCGAAACCGCCCCGTCCGGGGCGGCCCAACGAATGAGGTGCACCATGATCCAAAACCATGAAACCATCGACGTGTTCATCGGCGTCGATGTCGGCAAGACCGACCACCACGCGGTGGCCCTGAACCGGGCCGGCAAGAAGCTCCTGGACAAGGCCCTGCCGCAGGACGAGGCCAAGCTCAAAAACCTCATCAAATCCCTGGCCAAGCACGGGACACTGCTCTTCGTGGTGGACCAGCCAGCGACCATCGGTGCCCTGCCGGTCGCCGTCGCCCAAGCTGCCGGAATCCAGGTCGCCTACCTGCCCGGACTGGCCATGCGACGGATCGCCGATTTACACCCCGGAGAGGCCAAAAGCGATCCGAAGGACGCGTACATCATCGCTAACGGGGCACGCACCATGCCCCACACCCTCCGCACCGTCGAAGTCCCCGAGGCCCAGGTTGCCGAGCTGTCGATGCTCTGCGGATTTGATGACGACCTGGCCAAAGAAGCCACCGCGACCTCCAACCGGATCCGCGGGCTGCTCACCCAGATCCACCCCGCCCTGGAACGGGTCATCGGCAAGCACCTGGACCACGTGGCCATGGCCGAGCTGCTAGCCAAGTATCCGACGCCAGCGGCTCTGCGCCGCGCCGGGGAAGCCCGCATCGGCGCCCTGCTGCGCAAGCACGCACCCCGGGCCTGGAAGAACTGGGCGAAGGACCTCACCGCTGCCCTAGCCGCCCAGTCCGTCGTCGTCTCCGGCACCGAGGCCGCCGGCATTGTCCTGCCCGAACTGGCCCGCTCCTTGGCCCAGACCAGGGCCGCCCGGGCCCGGATCCTCACCCGCGTCGAGGAACTGGTCAAGGACCATCCGCTGCACGTGTTGCTCGAGACGATGCCCGGGGTCGGAATCCTTACCGAGGCCCGCATCCTCACCGAGGTCAGCGGCAAGGACTTCCCCACCCCGGGTCATTTAGCCTCTTACGCGGGCTTGGCGCCTGTGACCTGGAGATCGGGAACATCGATCCGCGGGGACCATTCCTCGCGCAAGGGCAACAAAGTCCTCAAACGGGCCCTGTTCCTCTCGGCGTTCGCCTCCCTGCAATGCAAGGACGGGATCTCACGGACCTATTACGAGAAAAAACGTGCCGAGGGCAAGAAACACAACCAAGCCGTGATCGCCCTGGCCAGACGCCGCTGCAACGTGCTGTTCGCGATGCTCCGCGACGGCAGCATCTATGAAGCTCCGGAGGCCCGCGCCGTTTAACCCACAGACCCGAAAATAGCCCCGCAGTCCGACCCAACACCGCCGGGTAGGACCGCGAATCCATGCCCGAAAACACCGATTCCAAGATTCCCAAAGATTTTCCGAGAAAACCCCGAAAAGGACTTGCGAAAAAGATAGGGGCACCCCCCCCCGATCCGGCCCGGCCAGGGGACCGCTGGCGCCACGGGCAGCAGGATGAAGCTTCACCGGACCGATGTGATGTTAACCACAGAACGACATCAACGCGCTTGCTTGTTTAGGAGTAACCTGATAGGCGTCACCGGCGATGGTGCTGGTGTGAACCAGGAGTCAAGCCATGAGTACCAAGCCATGAGTATAGAGTCCAGCTCCACGTCGGAATCTGCAGGACCCATCTTCGACGGCCCGCGTCGCGAGCAACCGCACGATTTTCGGCATTCGTCCTCCCCGTCGCCGGCGGCTGCGGGTTCAGGACCGCCGTTCGCGGATCCGGCTGCCCTGGGTCTGGGCGCGTTCGCGCTCACGACCTTTGTGCTCAGCGTGGTCAACGCCGGCCTCATTCCCAAGTCTGACGAGCCGGTGGTGCTCGGTCTCGCCCTGTTCTACGGCGGGGTCGCCCAGTTTGCCGCAGGTATCTGGGAGTTTGCCAACCGCAACACGTTCGGCGCCACCGCCTTCTGCTCATACGGTGCGTTCTGGCTGTCCTTCTGGTTCCTGGTGCAGTTCCGGGCCGCGGACCTGCCGGCCGGGGATGCCGGTAAGGGCATCGGCCTGTACCTGCTCGCATGGGCCATTTTTACGGCCTACATGACCATCGCCGCCTCGCGGGTGAATACGGCTGTCTTCGGCGTCTTCATCTTCCTGACCCTGACCTATATCGCGCTGGCCATCGGGGCCTTTGCCGGCTCGGACTCCATGACGGTGCTGGGCGGTTGGCTCGGGATCGTTACGGCGCTCATCGCCTGGTACGCATCGATGGCCGTGGTCACCAACTCCACCTTCAAGCGGACTCTGTTTCCGGTCGGACCGCGGTGATCGACGATGCCCAACTCGTCGACTGGTTCCGGCTCCTCGACCGACCCCGGCTCCCCGACCAGCAGTAAAAATACCTCGAGGGGCCACACCCCGCAGGACGGCGAGACCCTCGCCAACCTGCTGAACGAACAGCGCCGCTTCCCGCCGCCGTCGGCCTTCACAGCGCAGGCCAACGTCACCGAAGACGCCTATGCCCAGGCCGACGCCGACTATCTTGCGTTTTGGGAGCGGCAGGCGGCCCGGCTGGACTGGGCCGAAAAATGGACGGACGTGCTGGACTGGTCCACTCCGCCGTTTGCCAAATGGTTTGTCGGCGGCAAGCTCAATGCCGCGTACAACTGCCTGGACCGGCACGTCGAGGCCGGCCACGGCGACCGGGTAGCGTACTACTTCGAGGGCGAGGGCGGAGACAACCGGACCATCACCTACGCGCAGCTCACCGACATGGTCTGCCAGGGCGCCAACACACTGACCGGGCTCGGCGTCAGGGCCGGAGACCGGGTGGCCATCTATATGCCGATGATCCCGGAGACCGTGGTCGCGATGCTGGCCTGCGCCCGGATCGGGGCCCCGCACACCGTGGTGTTCGGCGGATTCTCGGCCGATGCGCTGCGGACCCGCATCCATGACTGTGACGCCAAAGTCGTCATTACGGCAGACGGCGGCTTCCGCCGCGGGCGGCCCGCGGGCCTGAAGTCCGCCGTCGACGAAGCTCTGCTGGACTGCCCGGACGTCCGCAGCGTGCTGGTGGTCCGCCGGACCGGTCAGGACGTCCAATGGGTGGACGGACGCGACATCTGGTGGCATGACTCCGTGGACAAGGCCAGCACCACCCACAGCCCGGAACCGTTCGACGCCGAGCATCCGCTGTACGTCATGTACACTTCGGGCACCACGGGCAAACCCAAGGGCATCCTGCACACCACCGGCGGCTATCTGACCGGCTGCGCCTACACGCATTGGGCCGTCTTCGACCTCAAGGCGGACACGGACGTCTTCTGGACCGCGGCGGACATCGGCTGGGTCACCGGGCACAGCTACATCGTCTACGGACCGCTGGCCAACGGCGCAACATCCGTGCTCTACGAGGGCACCCCGGACACCCCGCATCAGGGCCGCTGGTGGGAGATCATCGACAAATACAACGTATCGCTGCTGTACTGTGCGCCGACGGCCATCCGGACCTTCATGAAATGGGGCGCGCAGATCCCGGACAAATACAGTCTCGCCAGCCTGCGGCTGATCGGCTCCGTCGGCGAACCGATCAATCCCGCCGCCTACATCTGGTACCGCGACACGATCGGCCACGGCCGGACCCCCGTGGTGGACACCTGGTGGCAGACGGAAACCGGCTCCATTGTGGTCAGTCCGCTGCCTGGGGTAACCGCGGGCAAACCGGGAGCCGCGATGAGGGCGCTGCCCGGCTTCCGCGCCGACGTCGTCGATGATGACGGGAATCCGGTGCCGGACGGGCACGGCGGCTACCTGGTGCTCACCCAACCCTGGCCGGCCATGCTGCGCACCATCTGGGGCGACGACGACAGGTACGTGCAGACATACTGGTCCCGGTTCCCCGGCCTGTATTTTGCCGGTGATGGTGCCAAGAAGGACGACGACGGCGACATCTGGGTGCTGGGGCGGGTGGACGACGTGATGAACGTGTCCGGTCACCGGCTGTCCACCACGGAGATCGAATCCGCCCTCGTCTCGCACCCCAAGGTGGCCGAGGCCGCCGTCGTCGGCGCCACCGACGACATGACGGGGCAGGCCGTCGTCGCCTTCGTCATCCTGCGCGGCGAGGCCGGCGACGGCGGCCCGGACGTGGTGCAGGAGCTCCGCGACCACGTGGCCAAGGAAATCGGCAAAATGGCCCGGCCCCGGCAGATCATGGTGGTGGCCGAGCTGCCGAAAACACGGTCCGGCAAAATCATGCGCCGGCTGCTGAAGGATGTTGCTGAACACCGCGAGATCGGGGATGTGACGACGCTCGCCGATTCCACCGTGATGGAGCTGATCAAAACCGGGATGGACGAAGGATCCGCCCCCGAATAACCCGAATAAACCGCCGAATGGAAAGTAACTGCCCGGATTTCCATATGCTTGCCTGATGCATCGTTTAGCGCGGATCGTCACCGAGGTCCTGTCTCCGACCATCGTGGTATCCGTTTTTCTGCTGCTCACCGGCGCGGCAGCGGGCGGCTGGCGGGGCTTCTGGTATGGACTTCTGGCCGCAGCATTTACCGCTTTGGCACCATTCACCGGAGTGCTCATCGCGACGCACCGGGGCAAAGTAACCGACCATCACATTGGCGACCGCCGGCAACGGCTGCCCGTGCTCTTGGCTGCCGTGGCATCTGCAATCGTCGGGCTGATAGTCCTGCTCCTGCTTGCTGCCCCGCGGGTAGCCATCGTGGGGTTGCTCAGCGTTGTCCTTGGCATGATCGTTGTCGCAGCGGTCAACACATTTTGGAAACTGTCGGTGCACATGTCGGTGGCGACCTTTGCAGCAGTGGCCGCGGTCCTTACCCTTGGCCCGGCGTTCGTGCCGGCATTGGCCATCCCGGCCGCCGTCGGATGGTCGCGTGTCGATCTCGGAGACCACACGCCCCGGCAGGTCCTGGCGGGCATCCCTGCCGGCCTCGTCGTGGCATTCGCCTATGCCGGTTCTTTATAATGCCTGCCCCGTGCCCACTTGGCGCGCATGGACACCCTTTTCCGCGTTTACCGCGACAGAAAAGTCATCCGGGACAGCAAAGCCCCTCTGACCGGCGTTTGTGCCGGCCGGAGGGGCTTTTTCCTGGGTGGGCGATACTGGGTTCGAACCAGTGACCTCTTCGGTGTGAACGAAGCGCGCTACCACTGCGCCAATCGCCCGCAGACTGTAGAATCCGGTGACGGACACCCGCGCCTTGCGTTGTTCCAAAATCCTAACGGATTCGCGCCGCTGCTCATAATCAGTCCCCAGCCAGTGCAGAACCAGGCCCCACCTGGTCGAGTTAGTGGCCTGAATCACAAAACCCGAAATCGGCCGAAACGGTCAAAAAAGCCGGTTCCCGCACCAGAAATTACACCGCTGTAATCCACAGATATCCCGCCGTTACGGGCACGAAGGCTGGTGCGGGTCCACCTAAAGGAGCCCCCCAACTCCTCAATTTGGCGTTTCCGCGAACCTTCTGTAAAGTTTTTCTAGCAAGGAACGCCACGAACGCTTCAGCGGAAACGAAGCGGGACGGAAACATTGAGAAATCAACGTGTTCCTTATGCGGATGTGGCTCAGTGGTAGAGCATCACCTTGCCAAGGTGAGGGTCGCGAGTTCGAATCTCGTCATCCGCTCGCAGGACACTGTCGGATAGTGTTCGGAGCATTTCGAATCAGTTGGTCGAGTTGTAGGTTTCCGAAACTAGTACACGGTGGGGTGGCCGAGAGGCGAGGCAGCGGCCTGCAAAGCCGCGTACACGGGTTCGAATCCCGTTCCCACCTCCACTTCACGGCAGATAAGCAGATTTCAGCAGATTTTCTGGTGATCATCTGGGCGATTGGCGCAGCGGTAGCGCGCTTCCCTGACACGGAAGAGGTCACTGGTTCGATCCCAGTATCGCCCACCACACAGTAAGCAGCTTCTTGGAAGCTGCTTTTTTGTTGCCCGGTTTCCGTTACCGGCCCGGTACAACCCCTCCGCTCCCGGGACGCGCCAACGCCAAGCCCAGCCAAGCAAGGCCAACCCAACTAGAGGGTCTTTTGCTCCGGAACTCCTTGGCAGAGCCACGATCTGCGATTAGGATTATTTCAGTGGAGCAAAATGGCTCCAAGGAGTGAAGGGAGGTGCCCTTGAGTATATTTGACGATATTAAGGGCAAGGCCGCGGGACTGGTAAACGGTAACGAGGAAGCGCTCAGAGACGGCATCGAAAAGGCCGGGGACTTCATCGATAGTAAGACCGGTGACAAGTTCAAGGACCAGATCGACGGCGTCCAGAACGCTGCCGGAGGCCTCATCGGCAGAGCGGGCGACAGCACTACTGACCCCGCAGCCGAAGGCGTCACCGTAGGTCATTCCGCTTAAAACTCCCTTCGCCTGAGAATTGAGTCAATGGGCGCTGGCACTGCCGGGAGGCAGTGCCAGCGTCCGGGCGTTTAAGGACCTCCGAAGACAAGCGCACCGGCCGGAAACTCCGTACCGCTGCCCTGATCTAGCTAACTTCCTGCTTCTGGCCTTCGCGGACCAAGGCCGTCAACCGGGACACCGCACGGTAATACTTTTTCAGGTAGCCGCCGGCCATCATTTCCGGGCTGAATAATGAATCAAAGGGGACGCCGCTGGCCAGGATCGGCACATCGCGGTCGTAGAGTCGGTCTGCCAGCACCACAAAGCGCAGCGCCACGGATTGTTCAGTGATGGTCTTCACATTGCGCCAGACGACGCCGTCGATCCCGTCCACCAGCTGACGGTAGCGGCTCGGGTGAACCCCGGACAGATGATCGACCAGCGTCACAAAGTCATCCACCGCAACCGTTTTGCCGTCAAATTCCGCTTTCATCGCGGCATCCAAATCGCTATTGGACAGCGGCGCCGGCGGCGTCGGCAGACCGCGGTGGCGATAGTCCTCGCCGTCGATCCGGACCACATTGAACTGGTCCGCGAGCACCTGGATTTCACGCTGGAAGTCGACGGCGGCGAACCTGCCCTCGCCGAGGGACCCGGGCAGCGTGTTCGAGGTCGCGGCCAGCTTCACGCCGGCGTCCGCCAGCTCGCGCATCAGCCGGGACATCAGCACCGTATCGCCCGGGTCGTCGAGTTCAAATTCATCGATGCACACCAGTTTGTAGCTGCTCAGCGCCTCCACCGTTTTACGGAAGGACAATGCACCCACCAGATTGGTGTATTCCACGAAGGTTCCGAAGGCCTTCGGGCCCGGAGAGGCGTGCCACAGCGAAGCGAGCAGGTGCGTCTTACCGACGCCGAACCCGCCGTCCAGATAGAAACCGGACCGGACCGCCGGCTTCTTCGGCGCGAAAAGCCTGCGGAGCCCCTTAGGCTCCGGGGACTGGATAGCAGCAGCGAAATGCTCCATGGCACGTACCGCAGTGGATTGCGATGGCTGCGCGGGATCCGGCCGGTAGCTGGCAAAAGAGACCGATCCGAAGCGCGGCGACGGATAGAAACCCTTGAGAAGCTCATCCACCGTCACTGACGGCATCCGGGCGGAGAGTTGCTCAAGCTTTACCAAGGGGCGGTGTCCATTCGTTTTAGTCTGTCCGGCTCGGCCGGATGGGCGGCCCCGTCGACAACTAGAGGGGGTGCACTGCAGCTGCAGGGTGCACTGCAAGAATACCGCCAATGAAGGCCCACAGCTTGACGGCCCACAGCATGACGGCGGCTGCCCTGGCCGGTGCCGCAGGCACTTGTCGATATTGCGCCAGGTTAACGGGCCGGAAGTATTATCGGTTGCTCGTGGTTAAGCTGGTATTGAGGCCGGTCGGGCATCCGTGTGCCGGCCGACGTTCCCATTGCCGATCCGACGAACTTAGGGGCACCATGCCGATTGCAGCAGAAACGAACGAGAAATATTCGGCCTACGCGCATCCCGGCCGCCTTGTTTCCACCCAATGGCTGGCCGACGCGCTAGTGGCGGGTGCCGCCGAGGATGGTTCGCTGGTGCTGGTGGAGTCCGATGAGGACGTCCTGCTCTATGAAACCGGGCACATCCCGGGCGCCGTCAAAATTGACTGGCACACCGACCTCAACGATGAAGTCACCCGCGACTACGTTGACGGGGCTGCCTTCGCGCAGCTCGCCGGGTCCAAAGGCATCTCCCGCGATACCACCGTGGTGATCTACGGAGACAAATCAAACTGGTGGGCCGCTTATGCGCTGTGGGTCTTCACCCTCTTCGGCCATGAGGATGTCCGTCTGCTGGACGGCGGCCGCGACAAGTGGATTGCCGAGGGGCGCGAGCTGACCACCCAGACAACCACCCCTGGCGCGGCCACGTACCCGGTTGTTGAACGCTCCGACGCCCCCATCCGGGCATTCAAGGACGATGTGCTGGCCCATCTGGGCAAGCCGCTGATCGACGTCCGTTCCCCGGAGGAATACACCGGCCAGCGCACGCACATGCCTGCCTATCCGCAGGAGGGCGCCATGCGCGGGGGCCACATCCCCACCGCTGCATCCATCCCGTGGGGCCGCGCCGCTGCCCAGGACGGAACCTACCGCAGCCGGGCCGAACTGGAAGCACTGTACCTGGACGAGGCCGGACTCAAACCCGGCGATGATGTGGTGGCATACTGCCGTATCGGTGAGCGATCCAGCCACACCTGGTTTGCACTGAAATATCTGCTGGGCTTCGACACGGTGCGCAACTACGACGGTTCATGGACCGAATGGGGCAACGCCGTGCGCGTCCCGATCGCCAAAGGCACCGAACGCGGCGAACTGCCGGCAGCACGCTGACCGCCGTCGGGCTCCATTGTGCACGGACCCAAGGTAACTGTGCCGGGTAACTGGGCCGGGGGAAAGATGCCGGGTAACTGGGCCGGGGGAAAGATGCAGGGTAACTGTGACAGCGAAATCTGAGTAGGCTGGTGAGGATGACGACTACACCCGTATTGCCACCCGCCCTGGCCGAGATTGTTGACGATTTTCAGGCGCTCGACGAGCCGGAGAGGCTCCAGTTGCTGCTGGAGTTCTCCCGCTCGCTGCCAGCGCTTCCGGAGCGACTGACCGATCACCCGGAACTGCTCGAACAGGTCGTGGAGTGCCAGACGCCGCTGTTTTTGACGGTGGAGACGGAAAAGCGCGACGACGGCGACGTGATCCGGCTGTTCTTCAAGGCACCTCCCGAGGCCCCCACCACCCGCGGCTTTGCCGGCGTCCTGCACGAAGGACTGGACGGGCTGCCGGCCGCAGAGATTCTCGCCATCCCGGACGACATGCCGGATCTGCTGGGCCTTACCCGCGCAATTACGCCGCTGCGGATGCGCGGAATGTCGGCGATGCTGGGGCGGATCAAGCGGAAAGTGGCGGCGGCCGGTTAGTCGACGTCCTCACCGGAGGCCCCGACCGGGCGCCCGATGGCGGACCAGCCTCATTCACATTCGTTCGGTGTTCCTCGTTAAGTTCAGGGACATGGGTTTAGAAGAGCCCGTTTTCGTTCGGGGAATTGTCGGGGAGTGGCTGGCCGAGATCCCACTCCTCGACGATTTTGTCGCCCGCAAAACGATAGATGTGCACCACGGACATCTCCGACATCGTGGGGCTGGGTTGGATTCGAGCATGGATTACCACCAAATCTCCATCCTCAAGAGCCCGCTGTACCCGGTATCCCTTGTCTGGGGACCGCGCCGCGTTGTCTTCCATCCCACGCAACAGTGACGCCCGATCGCCCTTAAACCACGGATTGTGATGGATGAAGGTCGGGCTGATGTGTTTGTCGTACGCCTCACGTATTTGCCCTGAAATGACCAGTCGTTCGAATGACAGTGCGATTTCTTTGAGAGATTGCATGCTGGATAAAGTCCTTTCGAAGTTGCCGGCCTGTCCAGTCGCGACGATTTTACACTGCACGTTTACCGACACTGCACGTCTACCGACACTGCACGGTTACACTGCCCGACGGGGCAACAGGTGCCCTCCATACCGATGCAGCGGATATCCGGCGTTCGCTTTCAGAAGGGGTGGTGTCCGGGGCTTTCAGAAGGGGGCGATGTCGAGGTCGTCGGTGCGGGTGGTGTAGGTTTTGCCGCCGGGTGAGAACCATTTGAGCGAGC
>CAJDTL010000020.1_pt1 | contig 40412 bp, 38 predicted proteins | sample 7389871 | NCBI WGS metagenome assembly CAJDTL01 (sample SAMEA7055650, study PRJEB34461) | soil metagenome | biome: terrestrial ecosystem; feature: Peninsula; material: soil | place: Antarctica | collected 2016 | reverse complement strand
CCAGATGGGCCCGCAACGCGGCATATCGTCTTCCCGCGGACTCCGCCAACTGCGCAACATTCGACATAGCACAACCATAAGCACAATATGATAAAAAACGCGGTTTATTTAATCGCGTGTCCTAACCACCATTTTCCGCCGAGTATGGCCCCACGCGGAGAGGGAAGTCGTCCGCGTGGGGGCCAAGGCGAACGCCATGGCAATCTCCTCGATGAGCCGCGCCAATCACCCAGCTAGCCGTCGCGGGGAAACAGGCCGGCGTCACCAAGTTGTCGGCACTGAGCATTGCGTCTTGAACGGTGGCAGGAGCAGAGTTGCTACATGTTCCTCGATCGAAGCCGGCGTCCGTCCGATGCCCCGGAGCCGCCGACACCGGATGAGATTGCCGCTGGTTTTGCCGTGCCGTTGCTGACGCTGGCCGCCCAGGACTCGGTCGAGGAAGCGAGCGCCGGCATATCATCTCAAACGCAGGATCATCGACCGGTGATGGAAGCGGCAACGCTGTCGTATACGTTGTGGCGTAACCCGTCCGATCGCGACGATCCCGCCAACCTCGTGGACCTTACTGAGGAGATGGGGGCAGCCCTCGACGCGGAGCCGCCGTGGCCGCTGCCGGAGTGGATCAGCCGGTGGCGTGCCAGGATGCGTTACCCGCTGCTGTGGGATGCAGTGCGCACGACTCATATCAGCGAAGTCCAGGCGCATGACGGATACACCTGGCACACTCCGGAGCTGGCGTTGGTCGAACACGTCAACTACATCGTGAGCAATACGTATCGGGACGAACGCGTCCACGGCGGGTTTCCCGGCGAACTCATCGATCCGGCGTCCGAGGACAGTATTGAGCACGGCTATCCGGTGTCCGTTGATGGTGCGGATGTCGTGGGCCTGCGGGTCGACTCGGATCCCCACGTGCTCGGATTGGCCGCCGACCTTGGCGATCGGCTGCTCACCGCTGTCATCGGGCGCGAGTACCTGCCCTACCTGCGGCTCGCGTTCGCCACCCGGCCATCACCAGCACGGCCGTGAACATCTGGCCGACGGGCGTGAGGAGACAACGCACCATGAAAACGCGCAGATGAGCACCCTCGAACGAGCCGCAGGGTCCCGGATCGGCCGCATCCGGAGGGCCCTGACCCTCCGCGAGTGGGGTTCGATCGCCTCGATGGCTGGTTTCGTGGCACTCCTGCACCTGGCGGGTTGGGGTGTGCTGGCCGGCATCGTGGAGCCGGCACACCTGCAGACCGGGACGGCCGGAGTGTTCGGGCTCGGCCTGGGCATCACCGCCTATACCCTGGGCCTGCGGCATGCCTTCGACGCCGATCACATTGCCGCCATTGACAACACCACCCGCAAGCTGATGAACGACGGGAAAAGGCCGCTGTCCGTCGGGTTCTGGTTTTCGCTGGGGCATTCCAGCATTGTCTTCGGCCTTTGTCTGCTGCTGGCCATGGGCGTGCGGGCCCTGGCGGCCCAGGTGGATACCGATTCCTCCACCCTGCACACGGTGCTGGGACTTATCGGGACCGGTGTCTCCGGCATCTTTCTCTACATCATCGGGATCATCAATCTGGTGATCCTGCTGGGCATCGTGAAAATCTTCCGCCGGATGCGGCACGGCCAGTTCGACGAGCCGGCGCTCGAGGAACAGCTGAACAAGCGCGGCCTGATGAACCGGCTGTTCGGGGGCGTGAACCGGCTTGTCACCCGCCCCTGGCAGATGTACGTCGTCGGCCTGCTGTTCGGACTGGGTTTCGATACGGCCACGGAAGTCTCCCTGCTGGTGCTGGCCGGCGGTGCGGCTGCGTTTTCGCTGCCCTGGTACGCAATTCTGACCCTGCCGGTTCTCTTCGCCGCCGGGATGAGTCTGCTGGACGCGCTCGACGGGTGCTTTATGAACTTCGCGTATGGTTGGGCGTTCTCCAAGCCCGTCCGCAAGATCTACTACAACCTCGTCATCACCGGACTCTCCGTCGCGGTGGCCCTGATCATCGGATCCATCGAGCTCATCTCAATCCTGGTGGATAAGGCCGGGATCCATACCGGACCGCTCGCGGCGATCGGCGGACTGGATCTGAACAACGTCGGCTATGCTATTGTGGCAATTTTCGTGCTGGCCTGGATCATCGCCGTCGGCATCTGGAAGTTCGGCCGGATCGAAGACAAGTGGACGCAGTCGCTGCACGGCCCCGGCGACTCAGGCTCCTGACGACTCCGGCTCCGGTCGCTGATTCCTTCAAGTGCACACCTTGGGTCCGACCTCTTGCGGTTCACGGCCCACAAGCCTACATTGTTGTCACGAGGTGGCAAAGCCCATGCACGAACTCTCCATTACCCAAAGCCTGGTTGACGCGGTGCTTGACTGCACCGGCGATCGCACTGTCACCGGTGTGAACCTGCGGATCGGACGGCTCAGCGGAGTTCTGCCGGATGCCCTGCGGTTCTGCTTCCAGCTGCTGGCCGAAGGAACCCCGCTGGCCGGGGCGGATCTGCGCATCGATGAGCCGGCGGGCCGGGCCACCTGTCACACGTGCCAACAGAGTTTCATTCTCCCGGATACGCTCCCGCTGTGCACCTGCGGCAGCGCCGACGTCGAAATCACAGGCGGCCGCGAGCTGATGCTTGCTTCCGTGGAAGTGGGGTAAAAAATGTGTGCTACCTGCGGTTGCAGCGACGACGGCGGAGTCCGGGTGTCAACCGTGGACGGCAGCGCTGCCGCCCCGGAACCGGTCCACGAACACGAGCACGACGGCGGCAGGCAGCATCCGCACGACCACGCGCACGATGATGGCCACGATCACGTGCACGAGGGTGGGCAGGCGCACAGCCATGCTCCGGTGGTCACGATCGCGCTGGAGCAAAACCTGCTCGCCAAAAACGATCTGCTGGCGGCGCGGAACCGGGGCTGGCTGGAGGGACGCAGCATCCGTGCCTTCAATGTGATGAGTTCCCCGGGAGCCGGCAAGACGACGCTGCTGGTACGCACCATCGAAGCCCTCGGGGCCCGATTGAAAATCGCCGTCATCGAAGGCGACCAGGAAACGTCGCTGGACGCTGACCGCATCCGCGCCACCGGCCGTCCGGCCGTTCAGATCAACACCGGAGCCGGCTGCCATCTGGACGCCGATATGCTCCGGCGTGGGCTCGACGCGCTGGATCCCTCGCCCGGCTCAACGCTCTTTATTGAAAATGTCGGAAATCTGGTTTGCCCGGCGCTGTTTGATCTGGGTGAAACAGCCAAAATAGTGATCATTTCGGTCACGGAAGGTGATGATAAGCCGCAAAAGTATCCGCACATGTTTATTGCAGCAGATCTGGTGATTATCAATAAGTCCGATCTGCTCCCCTATGTTGACTTCGACGTGGCTGAATGCCTGCGCCAGGCGCGGCAGTTGAATCCGCACGTTGAGATGTTGTCCGTTTCCTCCACTACGGGCGCCGGCCTGGACGGGTGGTACGACTGGCTGATGAAGAATCCTGAAACGCCGGCGCCGCAGGCGGGCGCCGCAACCGTATCCGATGGCGTACGCGTCTGAGGTGCAGACAAACGCACAATGGGCCCGGCTCGACTGAGCAGGACTCCCTAAGGAGGCAATGATGCCTACAGAAGCTTCGATTAAGGCCGAAGAAACGCTCATTCATGTCTTGTGGATCAACGCAGGGCTCAGTTGCGACGGCGACTCGGTGGCGCTGACCGCGGCAACGCAGCCGAGCGTGGAGGAAATAGCGCTCGGTGCCCTGCCTGGTTTGCCGCAGGTTGCCATGCACTGGCCGCTCATTGATTTCGAATGCGGCCCGCAGGAGGGTGCTGATGATTTCCTTGAGTGGTTCCGCAAGGCGGACCGCGGGGAACTGGAGCCCTTTGTGCTCGTGGTCGAGGGGTCTATCCCAAACGAAAAACTGCACGACGTCGGGGGCTACTGGTCCGGGTTCGGCAACGATCTTGAGACCGGCCAGCCGATCACGACCAGTGAGTGGCTGGACCGCCTCGCGCCGAAGGCAACGGCGATCATTGCCGCAGGCACCTGCGCGGCGTACGGCGGAATCCACGCCATGGCCGGCAATCCTACCGGTGCGATGGGCGTCCCCGATTACCTTGGTTACGACTGGAGATCCAAGGCCGGGATACCGATCGTCTGTGTTCCGGGATGCCCGATCCAGCCGGACAATCTTTCCGAAACGATGACCTATCTGCTGTATCAGGCGACCGGGCAGGCACCCATGATCCCGCTGGACGACGCATTGCGGCCGACGTGGTTGTTCGGCCGGACGGTCCATGAGGGCTGTGACCGGGCCGGATACTACGAGCAGGGGGATTTTGCCACCGAGTACGGCTCTCCGAAGTGCATTGTGAAGCTGGGCTGCTGGGGACCGGTTGTCAAGTGCAATGTTCCCAAGCGCGGCTGGATGAACGGAATCGGCGGGTGCCCCAACGTCGGCGGCATCTGCATCGGCTGCACCATGCCGGGCTTCCCGGATAAGTTCATGCCGTTCATGGACGAGCCTCCGGGCGGGATTCTCTCGACCAACGCCGTGCGGCCCTATGGCACTGCCGTCCGGGCGCTGCGGCACATCACCATGAACACGTTGGACAAGGAACCCCGCTGGCGCAAATCCGGGCGCGAACTGCTCACCGGCGCCACCCGTACCTGGTAAGCACGAGAAAGAGGCAAGGCAATGACCTCCACGATTCCGGTACCCGCCCAGGGCAAGACGGCAGACGACTCACTGGTGGAGATGGCATGGGACCCCATCACCCGGATCGTGGGCAGTCTGGGCATTTACACCAAAATTGATTTCAAAAACAAGGAAGTGGTGGAGTGCCACAGCACCTCCTCGATCTTCCGCGGCTACTCGATTTTCATGCGCGGCAAGGATCCCCGGGACGCGCACTTCATCACCAGCCGGATCTGCGGGATCTGCGGCGACAATCACGCGACGTGCTCCTGTTACGCGCAAAACATGGCCTATGGAGTGAAGCCGCCGCACCTTGGCGAATGGATCGTCAACCTGGGCGAAGCAGCGGAGTACATGTTCGATCACAACATCTTCCAGGAGAACCTCGTTGGCGTGGACTACTGCGAGAAAATGGTCTCCGAAACCAATCCTGGCGTGCTGGCCAAGGCGGAAAACACCCGCGCCCCGCATGAAGGCGAACACGGCTACCGGACCATCGCCGACATTATGCGCTCGCTGAATCCCTTTACCGGCGAGTTCTACCGCGAAGCGCTGCAGGTCAGCAGGCTCACCAGGGAGATGTTCTGCCTGATGGAGGGCCGCCACGTGCACCCCTCCACGCTCTACCCGGGTGGAGTCGGCACTGTCGCCACGATCCAGTTGATGACGGACTACATCACGCGGCTGATGCGCTATGTCGAATTCATGAAAAAGGTCGTGCCCATGCACGATGACCTCTTCGATTTCTTCTACGACGCGCTGCCCGGCTATGAGCAGATCGGGCTCCGCCGCACACTACTGGGGTGCTGGGGTTCCTTCCAGGACCCGGAATTCTGCAACTTCGCGTACAAGGACATGACGGACTGGGGACGGAAGATGTTCGTCACCCCGGGTGTTGTCGTCGACGGAAAACTGGTCACCACGGATCTGGTGCGGATCAACCTCGGCATCCGGATCATGCTGGGCTCCTCCTACTACGAGGACTGGAATGATCAGGAAATGTTCGTGACACACGATCCGCTGGGCAACCCGGTGGACCGCCGTCATCCGTGGAACCAGCACACCAACCCCCGCCCGCAAAAGCGCGATCTGGAGGACAAATACAGCTGGGTGATGTCGCCGCGCTGGTTTGACGGACAGGACAACCTTGCGCTGGACACCGGCGGCGGCCCGCTGGCACGGCTGTGGTCGACGGCGTTGGCCGGACTGGTCGATATCGGCTACATCAAATCCACCGGACACAGCGTGGAGATCAACCTGCCCAAGACGGCGCTCAAGGCACCCGTCTCACTCGAATGGAAGATCCCGCAGTGGAGCAATACGATCGAGCGTAACCGGGCCCGGACCTATTTCCAGGCGTATGCGGCGGCAGCGGCGCTCCACTTTGCGGAAAAGGCACTTGAGGAAATCCGCGCCGGGCGGACCAAGACCTGGGAATCCTTCGACGTTCCGGATGAGGCCGTCAGCTGCGGCTTCACCGAAGCGGTCCGCGGCGTTCTCTCACACCACATGGTGATCCGCGACGGCAAGATCGCCAACTACCATCCCTACCCGCCGACGCCGTGGAATGCCAGTCCGCGGGACGCCTCCGGAACTCCGGGGCCCTACGAGGACGCGGTGCAGGGGCAGCCCATCTTCGAAGAAAACGACCGGGAGCATTTCAAGGGGATCGATATCATGCGCACCGTGCGCAGCTTCGACCCATGTCTGCCCTGCGGGGTTCATATGTATTTGGGTCAGGGCAAATCCCTGGATATGCTGCACTCCCCGACGCAGTCCCTCACCGGAGAGTGACGTGCCATGACCGCGCAGAACGGTTTGCTGAACCACGGCGACGGCGCACCGCGGCAGGTCGTTGCCCCGGCGTCCGTTCCGCAGGGGGCAGCGGCTCCGTGGGCCCCCTCCACGGAGTCCCCGCCGGAACCGCCGGTCCGGTCCGGCGGGGACCAACTGCGCACCTCGGGCGAACGGATATCGAATCTCCTGGACGCACTGTCCTCCGGTGGCTCGGTGGCCCGCGAGCGCGCCGAGGAACTTGTCCGCCAGGTCACCGACCTCTACGGCGCCGGGCTGGAACGCATATTGGGCGTCATTTCGGCCAGGGGAGGTGACACCGATGGCACGTTGAAGGCGCTGACAAACGACGAGCTGATCTCCGCATTGCTGCTGGTCCACGGACTGCATCCTCAGGACGTGCCCACCAGAGTCGCCGCGGCATTGGACAGCGTCCGGCCGTACCTGGGTTCCCACGGGGGCGACGTGGAGCTGCTGGGCATCAGCGCGGACGGCGTGGTGAGCCTGCGTCTGCTGGGCAGCTGCCATGGCTGCCCGTCGTCGTCGGTGACGTTAAAGCTCGCCGTTGAGGATGCCATCGAGACGGCGGCCCCCGAGGTAACGTCGATTCAGGTGGCGGACGAGGAACCGGCCCACTCGCCAGCCGTCATACCCGTCAGTTCGCTGCGGATGCGGCTGGATCAGCAGGCTGAACCCGCTGTTCCTGGCGCAGCGGGCGGTTCCTGGGAGCCGGCAGCGGAACTCGGTGGACTTCAGTCGGGCGAGGTGGCCGGCTTCCTGATCGGCGGGGCGCCCGTGCTGGCCTGCAGAATCGGCGGGGACATTTTCGTATACCTGGACTACTGCCCGCGGTGCACGAAGTCCATGGCCGGGGCGTCGTTGCAGCGTGCGCTGGCAGCCCCCACCGGAGGCGGACTGCTGCGCTGCCCCACCTGCCGGGCCCACTTTGATGTCCGGCTGGCCGGGGCCTGCCTGGAGGACAAGGCCATGCACCTGGATCCCCTGCCCCTGCTGGTGCGCGGCGGCGTGACCAGCGTGGCCATTCCTGCAGGGATTCCTGCCGGGACGGTTTCATGAACCCCGGAGCAGGCAGCACCGCGGCCGCAGGGCCGTTGGCCCTGCTCCGGCGCATTGCTGCCAGCCGGCCTGCCGCCATGGACCGCGAGCGCTGTGAGATGTGCGCAGAACCCCTCGCGGAAAAGCACCAGCACGTGGTGGATGTGGAAAGCCGCGCCCTCATGTGCACCTGCCGTCCGTGCTACCTGCTCTTTACCGATGCGACGGCACACCTGCGCTACCGTTCGGTACCCGAGCGATACTTGTCCTTCCCGGAATTTGAGCTCGGTACCGGCCAGTGGGATGAACTCGAGATACCCGTCGGGCTGGCATTTTTCTTCGCCAATTCCCGGATGGGGCGGACCGTGGCCTTTTATCCCGGGCCCGCCGGGGCCACCGAGTCGGAGCTGCCGCTGGGGGCATGGGATCAGGTGCTGGCCCGCAACCCTGCCGTCGCCGTCGCCGTACCGGATACCGAAGCTCTGCTGATCCGCGCTCCGGGACCGGAGCGCCAGCAGGCCGATTGTCATCTGGTGCCTATTGATGCCTGCTATGAGCTCGTCGGGCAGCTGCGCAAGGTCTGGCGGGGATTCGACGGCGGCCAGGACGCACGTACCCGGCTCTCCGATTTCTTTGAGCGGGTGAGCGGCCGCAGCAAACCATACCCCCGCACGTTTTCCGAAGCGGCCCGAGCCGAAAGCGGGCCCAAACCATGACCGATCTTGCATTCAGCGTTGTGGACATCGTGCCGGAACGCTACGCCGCGTCCCCGCAGCTGACCGCCCGGCTGTCCCTGACCGAAGCCACCGGTGCGGTCATTCATGCGATAGCGCTGCGCTGCCAGGTGCGGATTCAGCCGCAGCGCAGGGGCTATACCCCGGAAGAGGAAGCCGGTCTCCAGGACCTTTTTGGCGCCCGGGTGCGCTGGCCCTCAACCCTGAAGCCCTTCCTCTGGATGCAGTGCAGCACGATGGTGCAGGGCTTTACCGGAGCGACCGAGGTGGATCTTCCGCTGCCCTGTACCTTTGATTTCGAGGTTGCAGCGGCGAAGTACCTGCATGCGCTCCGCGAACGGACCATTCCGGTGGAACTGCTGTTTTCCGGAACCGTCTTCACCAAAGGAATCACCGGGTTCGGCGTCGAGCAGGTCCCCTGGGACCGCGAGGCGTCGTTCCAGCTGCCCGTCGCAACCTGGACGGAGCTGATGGACCAGCATTTCCCCAACAGCGGCTGGATCCGGCTTGACCGGGAGGTACTCACGGCGCTGGCACACTATAAGTCCAGCCTCGGGCTGACCACGTGGGAGGCCGCTGTGGAGGGGCTGTTGGCGGCGGCGGGTGACCCGGTCCGATGATGAATCCCAGTCTTAGCCTGGCCCGGGCCATCGCGGATGCCGTCCTTTACGAGGGTTACCTCCTGTATCCCTATCGCGCCTCGTCACAGAAGAACCACTCACGCTGGCAGTTCGGCATCCTGGGTCCCCCGGGGGCAGCCGCCGCGGGGGCCGGCGAAGACCCAACCATGTTCGCCGATACTCTGCTACGCGCCGGCCCGCACCCCCGGCTGGAGGTGCATCTGCGGTTCCTGCAGCTGCAGTCCCGGACATGTGAAAAGTTCGACGACGGGACGTTCAGTCCGGTGCCGGAGCTGAGCATCGGTGCATCCAGGTGGCTGACGTGGGATGAGGCGACCGAACAGGAGATCACGCTGGGCCCGTTCCCGCTTGATCTGACGGAGGAAATGGCCGTGGCCGTGCAGATTCCCGGTGCCGAGGAGACCGAGCTGCTCTACGATGCGGCGGGGGATGTTGCAGGACGGCTGGTGCGCCGGCGCAGGCCCCTTCACGGCGCGGTCCGCCTCCGTGCCGCGCGGTATAACGGACCTTTGGACGGCAAAGGAACTGCGGACGGCGGAATTGCTGGCGGAGACTGGCGCGGCGCGTCAATTGACGGTGGAACTTCCGGCGGAGCCTCAGCGGCTCGATTGCTGCGGCTACGGGTAAGTGCTGAAAACACGGCAGCTGGACAAACGACACAAAAGTCGGAGGCAATAGCGCTGTCTTTCATCGGCACGCATCTGTTGCTGAGCGTGCATGACGCGGACTTCATCTCGCTGCTGGACCCGCCGGAGGACGCCCGGGAGGCGGCGGCGTCCTGCTCCCAGCACCGCGGATGGCCGGTGCTGGCCGGTCCGGAGGGACAAAGCGACGTTCTGCTGATCTCTCCCATCATCCTCTATGACCATCCCGCGGTGGCGCCGGAAAGCTCGGTGGCACTCTATGATTCAACCGAGATCGATGAGATCCTCACGCTGCGTGTTCTCACCCTCACCGACGATGAAAAGACCGAAGCCAGGGCTACGGACCCGCGCGCGGCAGCCATCATCGACCGCTGCGAGGCGATGACCGATGATCAGCTGCAGGCTCTGCACGGTATTCTCCGCAGCCCCCGTGCGGAAGCAGCGTTCCCCGTGCTGGCCGATGATCCACTGGTGGAGCCACCGTGGTGGGACCCGGCGGCCGATTCCAGCGTCAGACCGGAAACCGACGCCGTGGTCATCAAAGGAGTAGCTGTCGCCAGGGGCAGCCGCGTTGTGGTGATGCCCAGCCGGCGGGCCGATGCCCAGGACCTGTTCTCAGCCGGACAGGCGGCGCGTGTCACTGGCGTTCACTTTGACGTCGACGGCAGCACACATGTCGCCGTCGTAATTGAAGCGGATCCGGCCGCGGAACTGCAGGAGTGGTATGGAAGGTACCTCTATTTCTCTCCGGACGAGTTGGAACCGCTCGACCCGGTGACGGTTACGGATGACGGAAAGGAAGCCTGAAAATGAGAACGCTTGGAAAGATGTCGGCCGTAATGCTGACAATGACAGCCCTGATAGGGATCGCGGTGATGGTGCGCTCGATCCCGGACATTATCCGGTACGTAAAAATCAGCCGGATGTGAGCGGGATCGATGCAATGAACACGCCCGGTATCAGTGCAGAGCCATGGCCGGCAGCTAACGGGGACGCTGCTAACGGGGATGCTACAGACGGGGCCGTGGCTCCCGCCGTCGTACTGGTGGCTGGAGTAGGGAACATATTCCTCAGCGACGACGGGTTCGGCCCCGAGGTCGCGCGGCGGATGACTGCCCAGGAGGGCAGCGGCCGTCCTGGGGCTCGGGCGGTGGACTACGGCATCCGGGGTATGCATCTGGCTTACGACCTGTTGGACGGGGTGGATGCTCTGATCCTGGTCGATGCCGTCCCGCCGCTGGCACGGAACGACGGAAGCGAACCGGAGGGCAACATCCACCATCCTTCGAAGCCCGGGACCATCCGGGTTCTGCAGATCCGGCCGGAGGACGTTCGCAGCGATGGTGGCAATATCGGGAATGGTCTGGGCCACAATACGGGAAGTGCTCCTGGCAGCGACCGTGGAAACATCGGCAGCGGACCGCCGCCGTTGGACCCGCACGGCATGGACCCGGTCGCCGTATTTGGACGGCTGCGGTCGCTGGGCGGTACGTTGCCGCTGACTTTCGTGGTCGGCTGCGTGCCCGGAGACCTGCGCGAAGGAATCGGCCTGTCCGCAGCGGTTTCAGCCGCTGTTCCCGACGCCTTGGCTGCGATTCGAAGCCTAATTGCAGAGCGGATTCCATTGGAAAGGAGAACGGATCATGTGTCTGGGAATTCCAGGCCGGGTGATTGAGCTGCTGGCCGGCTACGGCGATCAGCTGGCCCTGGTGGACGTCGCCGGCGTACGGCGGAAGATCAACATTGGCCTGCTGGACGAGGGCCCATTGGAAGCGGGGAGCTGGGTCATCATTCATATGGGCTTTGCGTTGGAGCGTGTGGACGCTGCCGGCGCGGAGCAGGCCATGGGAGGTCTGAAACTCATGGGTTCGGGACCGGACGAGGATGCCGCCGCGCGCTCGGACTAGTTTTCCAACGCGCTCGGGCTAGCGTTCCAACGCAACCGCCGTGCCGCGGTGTTCGACGCCGGTATTGGCGATCTTGAGGTGCCGGGCCGTAAAGTGCTGCAGCCGGTGCAGCTGCGGCGCGGTGAGCCGGTCACAGACCCAATCCCAATGCAGCGACACGGAATCCCCTACGGCAAGGTCGCCCACAAATCCGGTGCCGGCAACGGCATGCTTGGCGGTCTCCACGATCGCCGGGCCCAGACTGAGCGCGACACCGTCCCAGACCAGCGGCTGCGAGCGCACCACCGCCTCATCCCCTGTCACGGCCAGCACTTCGCCCCAGCGGATACGGCACTGGTCCAGCACATTCAGCGCGGTAGGGTATCTGCGGTCATCGCGGAGCAGCCCCAGCCACGGATATATCTCGAAGACGTGGAAGCTGTGGTGCGGAACTCCGCCGGCAAGGACCCCCTCGGCCAGGTGCGGGAACTGCATTCCCGTGCGGGCGCGGAAGCGGTCCTCCATCGAATTACCGATATTCGCCACCCCGACGCTATCCAGCAGTGCGTTGCCCACCCAGTATGCCTCGACCACGCGATAATCGAGGGGATCGGAGATTTTGGTGGCTCCGGCAATCAGTTCAAGGTATGGCCATGCTCCGGCGAAGCCTTTTGCCAGTTCCTTGAGTCCTCCGTCCGTCACCCCGGATTGACCGTAATGCAGCAGGGCATCACTGTCTTCGGGGCCGCAGCTGCCGCGGGAATTAGGCGGGTAGGCGTAACGAACAAATAACTGGGCACCGTTTATTACCATGATCCGGCCTCGTTCCGCAAAGGTACACTTGACGCTAGCACCACACCCAGCCGGCGACAAGGATGGGGACCCCACCGGTGGGGGAGCAAGCTCCCGGACAGGCGCGGGCTGTCAACGCGGTTCATCGACCGCGGCCGGGTCACCGACAGCCCCGGGTAACTGACAGCCCGATCATTGACAGCCCCGGTCATTGACAGGCCAGCCGTGCAGGCGGATGCTGTGAGCAATCGAACGAGTGCATACATTGCTGATATTTCCCATAAGGGGGCCGGCCCGTGAGTAGCCCTGACCTGAGCCGCCGCTCAGTCCTATCGGTCATTTTGTTTACCGGAGGTGCGGCGGTCCTCGCCTCCTGCGGGCAGCCGAATTCGGGATCCGCCGTCACAGCGGGGGCCGCCCCCGGTGCCCAACGGCCCATCACGGTGACGGATCAGCGCGGGAAAACGCTGACCTTCGACAAACCTGTCACCCGGGTCGTCACGATTCCGATGCCGACCGCCTCACTGCTGGTCGCCGTCGACCAGAGCGCTGATCATCTGACCGCCATGCACAACGCGTCCTGGCTGGCCATGCGCGACGGCACGATGGGCAAACTGTTCCCGGATACCTTGAAAATCCCGCACGACATCGCGGCCAATGATTTCACCCCCAATGTGGAGAGCATCCGGGCACTGAACCCGGACGTCGTCGTGCAGTGGAGCGATTCGCAGTTCACGGAACCGCTCGAAAATGCGGGGCTCAAGGTCCTGGGACTGACCAATACGGGCAGCCAGGAAGACGTGGATACCTGGATCGCCTTGTTCGCCGCGATGCTGGGCAAACCGGACCGCGCCGGGCAGATCAAGGCCCGCAGCGATGTGACGCGGACGAATATCATTGCCCTGACCGCCGGCCGTTCCCGAAAGGGCCCGAGCATCCTCTATTTCAACCGATTCACCGGCGGCCTCAAGGTGGCGGCAAACGGCAGCTACAACGATTTCTACATCAAGCTGGTGGGCGGCACGAACCCGGCGACCGGGGACCAGGGTGTCAAGGGTTCCGGCATGGTCGGGGTGGATGTGGAGCAGGTCCTGGCGTGGGATCCGGAGGTCATCCTGTTGGGGAATTTCGACGGTGCGATGCCCAGCGACATCACCTCGGACCCGGTCTGGAAGGACGTCTCCGCCGTACGCAGCCGACGGGTATACAAGGTACCTCTGGGCGGTTACCGCTGGGACCCGCCCGGACAGGAATCGCCGCTGATGTGGCGCTGGCTGGCGGACATCGCATTTCCCGACCAGATGGTCTCTCCGCTGCGCAGCACAATACCCGATGACTATATGCTCCTCTACGGCCGCAGGCCGAGCACGACGGACATCGATACCATGTTGTGGATGTCCGTCAACGGCCGGTCAGCCAACTACCAGCAGTTCAATGGCGCATGAGGTCCGGGAGCTGCGGCCGGCGGAGCCAGGAAATCGCCGAAACTCCCCATCGCCCAATACCTTCGGTCCGATTGCCGGCACCGCGGTCCTGTTGATCGGGGTCGCGCTGGTGGCGCTGGCCCTGGGCCGTTACAACGTCCCGTTCTGGCATGTGGTGCAGGCGCTGCTGTCCCGCGTGCTGCCGGTGGACAGTTCGGCAACAGGTTCCGAGGAGAGTGTGGTGCTGCTGGTGCGCCTCCCCCGGGTCATGCTGGCGCTGCTGGTCGGCGGCGGCCTGTCAATCGGCGGCGCGGCACTGCAGGCCATTTTCCGCAATCCGTTGGTGAGTCCGGAAATCATCGGCGTGTCGGCCGGAGCGTCCTTTGGCGGAGCGATCGCGCTATGGATCGGCGCCGGTTCCATCATGCTGGTCGGCGGCTCCTTCGTCTTTGGCCTGGTGGCACTGGCCCTGCTGTTCCTGGTCACCTCCGGCCGGGGCGGCACGCCGATGCTGATGATCGTGCTCGGCGGCGTGGTGGTGGGATCGTTCTTTTCCGCCCTTGTCTCGCTCATCACCTACCTCGCGGATCCGTTCAGCACCCTGCCCGCGATCGTCTTCTGGCTGCTGGGCAGCGTTGCCACCGCCAGCTATGCCAAGGTGCTGATCGCCGTCGTGCCCGTTCTTTCCGGCACGGCCGTGCTGCTTGCCTTACGGTGGCGTATCAATGTGCTATCCCTCGGTGATGAAGACGCAGCCGCGCTGGGGCTGCGGCCGCGCGGGCTGCGGTGGGTGGTGCTGATCTCCGTGGCCCTGATTGTTGCCGGGTCGGTGGCAGTGAGTGGCGTCATCAGCTGGGTGGGACTGGTGATTCCGCATCTGGCCAGAATGTGGGTGGGACCGGACCATCGGGTGCTGCTGCCCGTTTCCTTTCTGTTGGGCGGTGCCTACATGGTTGCCGTTGACACGATCGCCCGCACGGCCACCGCCGGGGAAATCCCGCTGGGCGTGCTGACCGCGTTGATCGGTGCTCCCGTCTTCTTCGTGCTGCTGCAGCACAACCGGGACAGGATCTGGGACAGTGCTTGAATTGGACGGTGCGGGCTTTTCCTATGGGGGAGGTGCACATCCCCGCTTTGGTGCCGGCGCCGGCAGACGGAACTGGGTGTTCCGGAGCCTGAGTTTCCGGGTGCCGGCCGGATCCGCGACGGCGATCCTCGGACCCAACGGCAGCGGCAAGACCACGCTGGCACGCTGCGCCGCCGGACTGCTGCCCGCCAGTGAGGGCACTATCCGCCGGGCCGCCACGGTGGGTTATGTCCCACAGGCCCACGGAAGCGCCTTCGCCTACCGCGCCCTGGACATGGTCCTGATGGGACGCGCCCGGGAGGTCCGCGTGTTCCGCTCGCCCGGAACGGCCGACCGGCAGGCAGCGCAGGCGGCGATGGAACGCGTGGGGATCGGTGCTCTGGCCGAAAGGCTCTTCCCGACCTTGAGCGGCGGCGAACAGCAACTGGTATTGATCGCCCGGGCCATTGCCGCGGGGTCCCCCATCCTGGTGCTGGACGAGCCCTCCACCGGGCTGGATCTGAAAAACCAGGTACGGGTGCTCAGACTCCTGCGCGATCTGGTCGACGATGGCATGTCGTTGCTGCTGAGCACCCACGATCCGGACCACGCCCTTTATCTGGCCGACTCGGTGGTCCTCATGGGCAAGGGCACTGTCCGGACCGGCACGGCGGAAGCGCTGCTCACCGCCGGCGAATTATCCTGGCTGTATGGTGTCCCCGTCAGCACCATCGACTACACCGAAGCAAGCGGAGCCGGTCGCCGAACGGTGGTCGCGCACTACGAAACACCCGCATCGACACCTCCCTCCCCCTATCCTTCCCCTCGGCCATCCCCCCATTCCTCCCCCTATCGGTGACGCATTTGGTGCCCATGTTGGCGAACAACATGGGCACCAAATGCGTTATCGATGGTTGCAGGGGAGACAGGGGTCAGACGGAGGCCATTTCCCGCTCGGCTTCCGGCTCAACTGGGCCGGAGCCCGCGGCGTCCGCCGGCGCGCCATGAGAGTCGCCGTCGTCGGCCAGCATGGTGGCCTCGTCAAAGGGCTCGAGCCGGTCCAGCACCCGGTCCACCCGGGCCCTGTCGATTTCCTTCACCCAGGTGCCCATCAGCACGGTGGCGACGGCGTTGCCGGTGAAGTTGGTCAGCGCCCGGGCCTCGGACATGAACCGGTCGATGCCGACGATGAACGAGACGCCGCCGACCAGGTCAGGCCGGTGTGAGGCGAGCCCGCCGGCCAGTGTGGCCAGACCGGCGCCGCTGACACCGGCGGCCCCCTTGGAAGCGATGATCATAAAGACCAGCAGCCCGATCTGCGAACCCAGATCCAGCGGGGTGCCCATGGCCGAGGCAATGAACAGTGCCGACATGGTCAGGTAGATGGCCGTGCCGTCCAGGTTGAAGGAGTAACCGGTCGGCACCGTGATGCCAACGACGGGCTTGGAAACGCCCAGGTGCTCCATTTTGGCGATCAGCCGCGGCAGCGCCACTTCCGAGGATGAGGTCGACACGATGAGCAGGTATTCCCGGCCCAGGTAGCGCATCAGCTTGAAGATGTTCACGCCGGTGGCCAGCTTCAGGATGCTGCCGAGGATGAATACGATGAAGATGGCACAGGTCAGGTAGAACGCGCCCATCAAGGAAAGCAGGCTCAGGACGGCCTGCCAGCCGGTCAGGCCGACGACGGCGGCAATGGCACCGAAGGCGCCGACCGGGGCCAGCCACATGACCATGATCAGGATCCGGAAGACCAGCTTCTGGATGTGGCCGATGCCCTTGAGGATCGGCTGGCCCGCCTTGCCCATCTTCTGCAGTGCGAAGCCGGTCAGCAGGGCCACCATCAGAGTCTGCAGGATGTTGGTTCCGGTCAGCGACGACAACAGCGACGTCGGGATGATGCCCAGCACAAATTCCGTGGTCCCGGCAGCCTCGGCGGGGGCCTTGTAGACCGCATCCTGCAGATGGAGGCCGGAGCCGGGCTGGATGATGTTACCGACCACCAGTCCGATGGCCAGGGCGAAGGTGGACATGACCACAAAATAGCCCAGTGCCAGGCCGCCGACCTTGCCGACCGTTGCCGCCTTGGCGATGGAACCAATGCCGAGCACAATCGTGCAGAAGATGATCGGCGCGATCATCATCTTGATCAGGGCGATAAAACCGTCACCCAGCGGTTTAAGCCCGGCGGCGAAACCGTCCTTGCCGGGAAAGGCCAGTCCGACAACGACGCCCAAGATGACGGCGGCGATGACGGCGATGTACAGCCAATGTGTTTTATCCAGCCCCTTGCGGCGGACCGCAGGTGCAGCTGATTTACTCGGCTGAGAGGTCATCGCGCACTCCTTATAATTAGTCTTGTTGAGCGCGGCTTCGTTACCGCACAATGACAAGCATGCCCGCTGGTGTGACAGCGATCACCCTTGCGTTCATATTGGTCGCACCGTCCGGCCCCTGCAGGGTTCGGCACAGAAGGTTCAGGCACGGATGGATCAGGCGCAGGAGGATCAGGCGCAGATGAAGGAGCCGGTGGTTTTTATCCACGACTGGAGCATCGCGCGCCGGCTCTTTGCTGCCAATGTGCTGTTCGTGCTGGCACTGACCGTGTTCGTCACGACGGCGGGTTTCGTCGACGCGCGGGACCACGCATACCACCAGGCGGAGGACCGGATGATGTCGATCGCGGCCACCGTGGCGGACAATCCGCTGGTGCTGTCCGCCGCTGCCTCCTCGGATCCGTCTGGGGAGCTGCAGCCGTACGCTGTGAAGGTCATGGCGCAGGCGAAAGCGGACTTCGTGACAATCATGGCGCCGGACCGGACCCGCTGGACGCACCCGGATCCTGCGGAAATCGGCGGCCGCTACATCGGCTCCATTGATCAGGCGCTCGCCGGTCACGCCTATACGGAGGTGACGGCCGGGACGTTGGGCCCCTCGGTGCGCGCCATTGTGCCGGTAAAAGATGGGGCCGGAAATGTCCGCGCCCTCGTCGCCGCCGGCGTTACCGTCAGCAATGTCGAGATCGCGTTCACCAGCTCACTGCCCGCCGTCGTTGGTATTGCCGTCGCGCTGCTGCTGGGTGGCTCGCTGGCCGCATGGCTGCTGGGGCGCTATCTGCGCAAGGTCACGCTCGGTTGGGGACCGGAGCGCTTGGGGCAGCTGTTTGTCTACTACGAATCTGTCCTGCACTCGGTCCGAGACGGGCTGGTGCTGACGGACCGCAACGGCGAACTGGTGATGCACAACGACCAGGCGGCCCAGCTGCTCGGTATCCCGGCGCCGTCGGAGGATGGCCCGGCGCCAAAGCTGGCGGAGCTGGATCTGCCTCCCTCGCTGAAGGAGCTGCTGCACAGCGGACGGACCGCCCGGGATGAGCTGCACCTGACGTCCACCCGCCTGCTGGTAGTCAGCCAGGAACCCGCCCGCTCCCCCGGATCCGACGCTGCACCGCCCCGGACCAGAGGGAACACGGCGGACAGCCGGAACAGCCAACGGTCCGACGCGGTCAGCATCGGGACGGTCACCACACTGCAGGACCATACTGTCATTGCGGAGCTTGGCGACGAGCTCCGGTCCACGCAGACGCTGACGGACGCCCTCCGGGCCCAGACCCATGAACATGCCAACCGGATCCACACGCTGGTGTCCCTGCTGGAGCTGGGCCGCACCAGCCAGGCGCTGGAATTTGCCACCGCCGACCTGCAGCTGAGCCAGCGGCTGGCCGACGAGGTTCTCAACGCGGCGGATGAGCCGGTGCTCAGCGCACTGCTGATGGGCAAGATCGCCCAGGCCAGCGAGCGCGGGATCGAGCTGCGGATCAGCACCGAAACCCGGACGCAGTTCTCCGGCCTCCGCGCGCACGACGCCGTCACGATACTGGGCAACCTGCTGGACAATGCGATGGATGCCGCGGCCGACGGCGCCGAGCCGCGTTGGGTAGCCCTGCACCTTGGTCCGAGCGCGGACGGGCTGAAGCTGGAGGTTTCGGACAGCGGGCCGGGCCTGGATGCGGCACAGGCCGCAGACGTTCTCGCCAAGGGCTTCAGCACGAAACATTCGGGCGGCGCGGGCCGCGGGATCGGGCTGGCGCTGGTCCGCCAGACTGTTCAACGGCTGGCCGGGACGCTGACCATCGCCGCGCCCAGTCCCGGCCGGCGCGGGGCCCTCTTCACCGTCGCTCTTCCGCTGCCCGCCGATCCGGAGCACGAGCCGGCGCCGGAAGAAATAGCGTCGGAAAACATACTGCCGGCGGGCGCCCGGACGGGAAAGGTCGGGGCGGAACCCGCTACGGATTCAGGGAGGACCCATGAGCGATGATTCCCGGCCGATCCGGGTGCTGGTGGTTGACGATGAACGCATTGCCGCCGATGCACACGCCGTCTATCTGCAGCGGATCGACGGCTTTTCACTCGGCGGCATTGCCTACGACGGACAGTCGGCGCTGCATGCCCTCCAGCAGAACGCCGAGGCCGGACAACCGATCGATCTGATTCTGCTGGATATGAATCTTCCGGATCTGCATGGACTCGATATCGCCCGGCGCATCCGGTCCGGCGGGCTGGCGGTGGACATCATCGCCATCACCGCCGTGCGGGACCTGAAGGTGGTCCGGACCGCCATTTCCAGCGGAGTGGTGCAGTACCTGATCAAGCCCTTCACGTACGCCATGTTCGCGGAAAAGCTCTCCAACTACCGCGATTTCCGCCGGCAGCTCACGTCCCCCACCTCGCGTGCCTCACAAAACGACGTCGATCTGGCGTTTGCCAGTCTGCGCACACCCACCGCGGCACCGCTGCCCAAGGGATTGTCCGTGGACACGCTGGAGTCCGTCACGTCCTATCTGCGCGGACTTGGCCGGGGGGTGTCGGCCAGCGAGGTGATGGACGGGCTCGGAATGTCCAGAGTCACAGCCCGCAGGTATCTGGAATATCTGGCCGATACGGGAATTGTGCTGCGCAGCGCCCGTTATGGAACGCCCGGCCGGCCGGAAAACGAATACCGCTGGCGGTAGTTCCAGGTCGCGGAAGTTCCAGGTCGCGGCACCTGCACCAGCGGTGACGGCGCCCCGCTCACCGTGGCGAGCGCAGGATGGGCAGCAGCGAGTCAATGACGCTGGCATCCTCGATCGTCGACGGGACCGTATACTCGTCGCCGTCGGCGATCTGGCGCATTGTCTTGCGCAGGATCTTCCCCGACCGGGTCTTGGGCAGCGAGTCAACCACCACCGCCTGTTTGAAGTCGGCCACCGGTCCGATTTGTCGGCGGACCAGCGTCACCAGCTCCTTCACCAGCTGTTCCTCGTTGATCTGGACGCCGGATTTCAGCACAATGTAGGCGCTGGCCCGCTGGCCCTTGAGCACGTCGGCCAGACCGATGACGGCGCATTCGGCCACTGCCGGGTGCTGCGCCAGAACCTGTTCGATGGCGCCCGTGGACAGCCGGTGGCCGGCCACGTTGATCACGTCATCGGTGCGGCCCATCACAAAAACGTATCCGTCGTCGTCCACATAGCCTGAATCACCGGTCGTGTAGTAACCCGGGAAGGCGTTCAGGTAGGAGGAGACATAGCGTTCGTCGCTGCCCCACAACGTCATCAGGGTACCGGGCGGCAACGGCAGGCCGAGCACAATGTTCCCCTCCGTGCCCGCCGGTACCGGGTCCCCCAGGCCGTCGACGATGCGGAGGTCAAAGCCCGGCATCGGGAACGACGGCGACCCGGCCTTGATCGGCAGCGGCTCAAGCCCGCGCGGATTGCCGCAGATGGCCCAGCCCGTCTCGGTCTGCCACCAGTGATCCACCACGGGAACGTTGAGCACGCGTCCGGCCCAGTGATAGGTGTCCGAATCCAACCGCTCCCCCGCCGCGAAAAGCGTCGTCAGGGAGGACACATCGTATTTGGCCAGTTCGGCGGCCTCCGGATCAACCTTGCGGATGACCCGCAGCGCGGTGGGCGCTGTAAAGAGCACGCGGACGCGGTGGTCGCTGACCACGCGCCAGAAGGCTCCGGCGTCCGGCGTTCCGACCGGTTTTCCCTCATAGAGGACGGTGGTGGCACCGGCCAGCAAGGGGCCGTAGACGATGTAGGAGTGCCCCACCACCCAGCCCACGTCCGAGGCGGTCCACATCACGTCGCCGGGATGGATGTCGTAAAGGTTGGTCATGGTCCACATCAGCGCCGTGGCATGGCCGCCGTTGTCCCGGACCACACCCTTGGGCGCACCGGTGGTTCCCGAGGTGTAAAGAACGTACAGCGGATCCGACGCAGCCACGGGCACCGGATCCGCGCGCCCGGCTCCGAGCAGCTCCGTATCCCAGTCGCGCCAGCTCTCGTATTCCGTCCCGCGGCCCCCCGCGGCGGCCTCGAAGCCGTCCCGTGCCTTGACGATAACCGGCGTATCGCCGGCGTCCGCCAGCCGCAGGGCCTCGGCCACGGCCGGCAGGTACTCGATTTTCCGGCTCGGTTCCAGCCCGCCGGATGCGGTCACGATGGCGGCCGGCTGCGCATCGGCGATTCGCGCCGCCAGCTCGGCGGCGGCAAATCCGCCGAAGACGACCGAATGCACCGCTCCCAGGCGTGCGGTGGCCAGCATGGCGATCACGGCTTCGGGGATCATCGGCATGTAAATGACGACGCGGTCACCCTTTTCGACCCCGTGCGAGCGCAGCACCGAGGCGAAACGCGCCACCAGGTCCGTCAGCTCCGCGTAACTGTAGTGCCGTTGGACCCCGAGCATGGCTGAGTCATAGATCAGTGCATCCTGCTCACCGCGACCGGCCAGCACATGGCGGTCCAAGGCATTAAACGAGGTATTGAGCTCCGCGCCCGGAAACCACTTGGTGATCGGCGCGGCGGCGCCGTCCAAGGCGCGCGAGGGCTCCTTGTCCCAGTCCACTGCCCGGGCAGCCTCCAGCCAGAATCCCTCCGGATCATCCAGACTGCGCTGATATACGGCCCAGTAGCCCTCTTCTGCCATGTCAACTCTCCCATCGGCGATGCTGTGATGTCAGTCATACTAGCCCCAACGCACATCGTAAAACAAGAGCCATGTATACAAATGGGACAGATCTTGAAAAGATTTCCGCGTATATTGTCAATTTCGATTTGTTTTTGTATACACTTAGTGGCAGAGCCCCAACGGCAGCCACGCAAAGCCCACCGGACGGGCAAACCGAATCAAGCCAAGCAGGACCGAGCAGAACCAAGCCGAGCAGAACCAAGCAAGGGAGGCAGCATGCGGGCCAGCGACCGTGCCTATGCCGCCTTGCGGGCCGACATCGTCGAATGGCGTCTCCCGCCCGGATCCGTGCTGGCAGAGGTGGAGCAGTCCGAGCGGTTGGGCGTTTCCCGCACACCCTTGCGGGAGGCGCTGGCCAGGCTCACGGCGGAAGGCCTGACGGCGGCGCAGCGCGGCCGCGGCGTGGTGGTTACCGACATTTCCATGGACCACGTGCGTGAACTCTTTGAGCTCCGGGGTGCACTGGAGTGCAGGGCCGCCGAACTCGCGTCCGAGCGCGGCGACCGGGAGGTCTTCCGGCAGTTGTACCAGGAGCTCACCGACGCGCCCGGGCTGCTGAACGATGCGGATCCATTCCGGGCCGCCTACTACGAGTTGGTCGGACGCCTCGATGCCGCCATCGACGCCGCGATCGTCAACAGCTACCTGGCCCAGGCGCTCAGGAGCCTGCGCGTGCACCTGGTCCGGGTCCGCCGGCTTTCCAAGGACAACCCGGACCGGCTGCGCGAAGCTGCCCGGGAGCACGCGACCATTGCGCATGCGATCGCCCGGGGCAACGCCGCCGTCGCCAGTGCCGCCACCACCGTCCATCTGGACAACAGCCTCGACCATCTGCTGTCCACGAACCCGCATTAACAACCACTAATCGGCCGGCATCCGGCAAAACCCCGAGAGGAAACCATGGTGCTCATCCATCACGTACGTGTCTACAAGAGCGAGGAAAACCTGCCGCGCGAAGACCAGCTCGCGTACAAGATTGCCAAGGTGGCCGCCGACCCGGTCGCGGTCACCGCGGAGGTCACCGACATGGTGATTAACCGCATTATCGACAACGCCTCGGTCGCCGTCGCCTCGCTGAACCGCGGCCCCATTGTCGCGGCCCGCGCGCAGGCTCTGACGCACAAGGTACTGCCCGACTCCGTCGGATCGGGCGCGGACGGACCAGGCGCGGATGGATACACGGGCACGGGAGCCGGCATATACGGAATCGACACCAAGGTCTCGCCGGAGTGGGCGGCCTGGGCCAACGGCGTGGCCGTGCGTGAGCTGGACTACCACGACACGTTTCTGGCCGCCGAATACTCCCACCCGGGAGATAACATCCCGCCGATCCTGGCGGTTGGCCAGCACGTGGGCAGCACCGGCGCGGACCTGATCCGCGGCATTGCCACCGGATATGAGATCCAGGTGGACCTGGTCAAGGCCATCTGCCTGCACGAACACAAGATCGACCATGTGGCCCACCTCGGACCGTCCGCGGCTGCGGGCATCGGTACGCTGTTGGGCCTGGACGCCGACATCATCTTCCAGGCGGTAGGCCAGGCGTTGCATACGACGACGGCGACGCGCCAGTCCCGTAAGGGTGAGATTTCCACCTGGAAGGCGCACGCGCCGGCCTTTGCCGGCAAAATGGCCGTCGAGGCGGTGGACCGCGCGATGCGCGGCCAGACCTCCCCCACGCCGATCTACGAGGGCGAAGACGGCGTCATCGCCTGGCTGCTGGACGGGCCGGACGCCTCCTACGAGGTCCCGCTGCCGGCCGACGGCGAGGCCAAGCGTGCCATTCTGGACACCTACACGAAGGAACATTCCGCGGAATACCAGGCGCAGGCGTGGATTGATCTGGCCCGCAAGCTCCATGGTGAATACCCCGAGCTGACGGACCCGGCGAACGTGGAAAGTATCGTTATCCACACCAGCCACCACACGCACTTTGTGATCGGCTCGGGCGCCAACGATCCACAGAAATATGACCCCACCGCTTCGCGCGAGACCCTGGACCACTCCATCCCGTACATCTTCACCGTCGCCCTGCAGGACGGCAGCTGGCACCACGTGGATTCCTACTCCCCCGAGCGCGCCGGACGGGCGGACACCGTGGAGCTGTGGCACAAGGTCAGCACGCAGGAGGATGCGGAATGGACCCGCCGCTACCACTCGTTGGATCCGCAGGAAAAGGCGTTCGGCGGCCGGGTGGAGATCACGCTGACGGACGGCCGTACCGTCACCGACGAGATCGCCGTCGCCGACGCGCACCCGCTGGGCGCCCGGCCGTTTGCCCGGGAGCAGTACATCAACAAATTCCGCACGCTGGCCGCCGGCGAGAACGGTCAGCGGCTCGTGGACGAGACCGAAATCAGCCGTTTCCTGGACACCGTCCAGCGGCTGCCGGAACTGGCTGCCGGTGACCTGGACGGTTTGAACATCCGGGCCGCGGCCGGTGTCATCAACCTGGCGAACGCACCGAAGGGACTCTTCTAATGCTGTATTCCGCCACCACACCCGAACAGAAGCGCGTGACGTTCCGGGCCGGTCTGGCCTCCGGTACGCTGCAACGGTATCCGGGTGCCTTTAACCCGCTCTCGGCCCGGCTGATCCAGGAAAAGGGCTTCGAAGGCGTCTACATCTCCGGCGCGGTCCTGGCCAATGACCTGGGCCTGCCGGATATCGGTCTGACCACCCTCACCGAGGTCGCTGTCCGGGCCGGGCAGATTGCCCGGATGACGGACCTTCCCTGCATCGTCGACGCGGACACCGGCTTCGGCGAACCGATGAACGTTGCCCGCAGTATCCAGGAGCTCGAAAACGCCGGCCTGGCCGGCTGCCACATCGAGGACCAGTTCAATCCAAAGCGCTGCGGCCACCTGGACGGCAAAAACGTCGTTGATCTGGACACCGCCAGCAAACGGATCCGGGCCGCAGCCGATGCCCGCCGCGACCCGAATTTCCTGATTATGGCACGGACCGATATCCGGGCCGTGGACGGTCTGCAGGCTGCCCAGGACCGGGCCCGTGCACTGGTCGATGCAGGCGCGGATGCCATCTTCCCGGAAGCCATGGCGGACCTCTCCGAGTTCGCTGCGATCCGGGACGCTGTGGACGTGCCGATTCTGGCGAACATGACGGAGTTCGGCAAGAGCGCCCTGTTCACCGCATCCGAGCTGGCCTCGGTGGGCGTGAACATGGTCATTTATCCGGTGACCCTGCTGCGCAGCGCCATGGGTGCGGCGGAACGGACCCTGGACGCCATCAGGGCAGACGGGACGCAACAATCCGCCGTGGAGGAGATGCTCACACGTGCACGTTTATACGAATTGGTGGATTATGAGTCCTACAATCATTTCGACACCTCCGTCTTTAACTTCCAGGTCCCCGGCAAGCACTAAGGAGCGTCATGACGCAAACACCTGAAGCCACGAAAATCTACAAGGGCCTCGCTGGCGTCGTTGTCGACACCACCAGGATCTCCCAGGTCAATTCGGACACCAACTCGCTGCTCTACCGCGGCTACCCGGTGCAGCAGCTGGCCGACAAATGCAGCTTTGAGCAGGTCGCGTACCTGCTCTGGAACGGTGAGCTGCCGACGGTGGAGCAGCTGTCGGAGTTCGAGCAGCAAGAGCGCGCGGGCCGGGTGCTGGCGGACAATGTCAAGGCCGCGGTAGACCTGCTGCCGGTCAGGGCGCATCCGATGGATATCTGCCGGACGGCGGCCAGCGTGATGGGGGCTAACCACCCGCTGTCGGAGGACTCCTCGAGGGAAGCCAATATGCGCAAGGCCCTGGACCTCTTCGCCGCGATGCCCGCCGTCGTCGCCTATGACCAGCGCCGCCGTCGTGGTCTTCAGGCCGTACCGGCGCGGGACGATCTGAACTACAGCGCCAACTTCCTGTACATGACGTTCGGCGAGGAGGCGGCACCGGAGGTGGTGCAGGCGTTCAACGTCTCCATGATCCTGTACGCCGAGCACTCCTTCAATGCCTCCACGTTTACCGCCCGCGTGATCACTTCCACGCTGGCCGATCTGCATTCGGCCGTCACCGGAGCCATCGGTGCGCTCAAGGGCCCGCTGCACGGTGGTGCCAACGAGGCCGTTATGCACACCTTCGAGCAGATCGTCAAGGACGCCGCCGGTGCCGATGGAACAGGTGCCGATGGGAGCGGATCGGGTGTGAGCGGATCCGTCGTGGCGGGATCGGTCAAGTCCTGGCTGGACATCGCGCTGGCCGACAAGAAGAAGATCATGGGCTTCGGCCACCGGGTCTACAAGAACGGTGACTCCCGTGTTCCCACCATGAAGGCCGCCATGGACAGGATGGTCGCGCACTACAACCGTCCGGACCTGGGTGAACTGTACAGCGCACTGGAATCGGCGATGGGCGAGGCGAAGAACATCAAGCCAAACCTGGATTACCCCGCCGGACCCACCTACCACCTGATGGGTTTTGACACCCAAATGTTCACTCCGCTGTTCGTGGCCAGCCGTATTACCGGGTGGACGGCGCACATCATGGAACAGCTGGAAGCCAACTCACTGATCCGGCCGCTGAGCCTGTACGACGGCGTGGACGAACGCGAGGTGCCTTAGGTTCCGGACCGCCGGGCTACTCACGTACAGTCTGAAGCCACCGCACAGTTCAAGACGGCCGCACAGTTCAAGACGACCGCACAGTTCAAGACGGCCGCACAGTTCAAGACGACACGGTATGGAAGAGATGGAGCGCCAGCATGGAAAAATCATCACTGAAGGCCCTTGCCCGGGAGCTGCTGAGCAAGGCAGAGTCGTCCAGCAACGGCCGCAGTTCCAAAACGGTGTACGGCGGGCACGAGCATGTGCTGCGCCAGACGGTGATCGCCTTGGCTACTGGGCAGCAGCTCGATGAGCACGATAATCCCGGCGAGGCCACCATCTATGTCCTCAGCGGCCGTGTGCTGCTCGCCGCCGGAGACACGTCCTGGGAGGGTTCGCCGGGAGATCTGCTGATTGTCCCCCAGGCCCGGCATTCCCTGCGGGCCCTCGAAGCGGGCTCCGTGCTGATGACTGTGGCCAAGGTCGGCTGATCCCGCGACGTGGCCCACTTATGACGGCAATCCCCTAAAATGACGTGCGCCGCGCGCGTCATTTTAGGGGATTGCCGTCATTTTCGAATGCGGCCGGTCAGTCCACGAGGTCAGCCACGTATTCGGCCACGGTTTCGTTGTCGGCATTGAGCACAACCCGCACCGCCAGCCGCTCCCCGGCGAGCATGGGCGGCAGCCAGCGGATGGAGTCCGCCCACATCAGCTGCTCCGGCAGATCCCGCACCGGATGCCACTGCGGGGCTATCTCCGCGCTCTCCTCCGGCTCGCCCCGCCAGCGGGTGGCGAGGAAGACCGTGGTATGCATATCCCACTCCGGTTTCGCGGGGAAAACGAAGTCCACGGTCCCGGCCGGCAGCAGATCGGTTCCCTCCACCCGGACAAGGACTTCCTCTTCCACCTCGCGGCAGATAGCCTGTGCGGCGCTCTCCCCCGCCTCCAGATGGCCGCCGATGCCAACGACCTTGCCGGTGCCGAACCCGGTCTTTTTCAAGCCAAGCAGGACCTCCTGCCGCCCGTCGTTGTCACGGAGCAGGAAACACAGTGTTACCTCGGCTGCAGTCATGATCCCAGCCTACGTCCGGGGCCTTCGCCCGGCGCCTCTACCCCAGGGCGCGCGGATGCGCAGCGGCATAAACCTCGCGAAGTGTCTCCGCAGTGACCAGCGTGTATACCTGCGTGGTGGTCACCGAGGCATGACCCAGCAGCTCCTGGACAACGCGCACGTCGGCGCCGCCCTCCAGCAGGTGGGTGGCGAAGGAATGCCGCAGCGTGTGCGGGGAGACGTCCGCCCCGATGTCCGCTTTCTCCGCTGCCGCCTTCAGGATGGTCCAGGCGCTTTGCCTGCTGATGCGCCCGCCCCTGGCATTGAGGAACAGCGCCGGGCTGCCCGTGCCCTTGGCTGCCAGCAATGGCCGGCCGCGGACCAGGTAGGCCTGCACCGCCCGCGCTCCGTAGGAGCCCAGCGGCACCATGCGTTCCTTGGAACCCTTTCCGAAGAGCCGGACGACGGCGGGTCCGTCAGCCCCGCCGCCGGTCTGGGATGCGGCGGTTTCGACGGCCACGTCGTCCACATCCAGCCCTACCGCCTCGCTGATCCGGGCCCCGGTGGAGTACAGGAATTCGAGCAGGGCGCGGTCGCGCAGTCCGGTGGAGGTGTCTGCACCGGCGGCCTCAAGCAGCCGGGTGACCTCGTCCACACTGATCGCCTTCGGGAGCCGGCGGCCGGCCATCGGCGGGTGCACATCGGCGGCCGGATCCGCCGTCGTCATTCCTTCCAGCGCCCAAAATTTGTGCAGACCGCGCACGGCAACAATGGTGCGCGCCGCCGAGCGTACGCCCAACGTTGCGGAGCCGTCCGATCCGTCCGCGATGGCCTGGGCGAAACCGGTGACGTGATGCCGGGTAATATCGCCCGGTGCCTGCACACCCGCGTCCGCAAGGAAGCGTTGATACCTTTCCAGATCGCGCCGGTACGCGCTCATCGTGTTCGCGGCCAGTCCGCGCTCCACCCCCACATGCTGCAGGTAGTCGGTCACGGCCCGGTCCAGGACCGCAGGCGTGCTTGCGCCCGCGGCCTTCCCGCCGGGCGCGGCCGCGGACCGGGGGCTACGTGGAGGCCGGCTCCCGGCCGCAGGATCCACTAGCCCCGCTGGCCCGGATGCGCCGGCCACGGTGCGTCCGCGGGACGCAGAGATGCAAAGCCGTCGGCCCGGGCGGCTGCGGCTGCCAAAATGCCGACGACGGCGGACGGGTTATGCAAGGATCCGGCCAGCACGGCTGCGACGGCATCCTCCAGCTCGACCCAGGCGAAGGCAATTTCGGCTTCCTCGTCGGTACGCGTGTGGCGCTGATCGGCCGGGACCTCGGTAACGCCCCGTGCCAGATAGATCCTGATGGCTTCGCTGGACGAGCCCGGGGAGTTGAACACATCGGCCAGGACCAGCCACTGTGATGCCACCAGATCCGCTTCTTCGGCCAGCTCCCGGGCAGCTGCGGCAACATAGTCTTCGCCGGCAACGTCGAGCAGCCCGGCCGGAATCTCCCACAGCGTCATCCCCACCGGATGCCGATATTGGCTGATCATCAGTACCTGGCCGGTGTCGTTCATGACCAGTACGGCGACCGCCCCCGGATGCGTAATGTAATCCCGCGTCAGCGCCCTGCCTGCGTCGACCGTGCCTGCGTCGACCGTGCCGCCGTGGGACTCCGCGCCGTGGGCCAAAAGAAAGGTATCGCTGACCACATCCCAGATCCGGCCCCGGTACACCGTCTCGGACGACAGCAGCGAGCGGGGGCTTGGCACGTCGGCCAGTTTCTCCCCGTTATCCCGCGCCCCGCCCAGCACCCCGTCCGGACTCATCATCACGGCTCAGACCTCGAGCAGCCGGGTGGACCGCTGGCGCTCCAGGGCCGCCGACACCAGACCGGCGAACAGCGGATGCGGGCGGGTCGGGCGTGAGCTCAGTTCCGGGTGCGCCTGGGTGGCCACATAGTACGGATGAACGTCGCGCGGCAGCTCGACAAACTCCACCAGCTTCCCGTCGGGCGAGGTGCCGGAGAAGACGAGTCCCTTGGCTGCAATCTGATCCCGGTATTTATTGTTCACCTCGTAGCGGTGACGGTGGCGTTCACTGACCGTGGTTTTGCCATAGGTTTCCGCAATCACCGAGCCCTCGTCCAGCTTCGCCTCATAAAGGCCCAGACGCATGGTTCCGCCCAGGTCACCCTTGCCGTCCACGATGTCCAGCTGCTCTTCCATCGTGGCAATGACCGGGTATTTGGAGTCGGGTTCGAATTCGCTGGAGGATGCGCCGTCCAGACCCACGACGTTGCGGGCGTATTCGATCACCATGCACTGCAGGCCCAGGCACAGGCCCAGCGCCGGAAGCTGCGTTTCGCGGGCAAAGGTGAGCGCCCCCAGCTTGCCTTCGAGCCCGCGGATACCAAAGCCGCCCGGCACACAGATGGCGTCGACGCCGTCGAGCGCCTTCGCGGCTCCCGCCGGCGTAGCACATTCATCCGACGGCACCCAGCGGATTTTCACCCGCGTCCGGTTGGCAAAGCCGCCGGCACGCAGGGCCTCGGTGACGGAAAGGTAGGCATCCGGAAGATCAATGTACTTGCCGACCAGCGCGATCTCAACCTCGTGCGCAGGGTTGTGGACCGCTTCCAGCAGGGTGTCCCACTTGGTCCAGTCAACGTCCTTGAACGGCAGGTCCAGCGCACGGACGATGTAGGAATCCAGGCCCTGGGAGTGCAGGGTCTTGGGAATGTCGTAAATGCTGGGCGCGTCGGGGCAGCCGATGACGGCGTCGATGTCGACATCGCAGGCGCGGCCAATCTTCTCGCGCATGGAATCGGGCAGCTCACGGTCCGAGCGCAGGATGATCGCGTCCGGCTGGATGCCCAACGACCGCAGCGCGGCCACGGAATGCTGGGTCGGCTTGGTCTTCAGTTCATGGGACGGCCCGATGTACGGAACCAGCGAGACATGCAGGAAAAAGACATTGTTCCGGCCGACGTCCTGGCGGACCTGGCGCGCGGACTCAAGAAACGGCTGGGATTCGATGTCACCGACCGTGCCGCCGATCTCCGTGATGATCACGTCCGGCGGGTTCTTGGCCTCCGCGGCCAAACGCATGCGGCGTTTGATCTCGTCGGTGATGTGCGGGATGACCTGGACCGTGTCGCCGAGGTATTCGCCGCGGCGTTCCCTGGCGATGACCGTCGAGTAAATCTGCCCCGTGGTCACGTTCGCGGAGCCTTCAAGGCTTTCGTCAAGGAACCGCTCGTAGTGGCCGATGTCCAGATCGGTTTCGGCACCGTCATCTGTGACGAATACTTCACCGTGCTGGAAGGGATTCATGGTGCCGGGATCCACATTGAGATAGGGGTCCAGCTTCTGCATCGCAACCGACAGCCCGCGGGCCCTCAGCAGATGGCCAAGACTTGAAGCCGACAGCCCCTTCCCCAAAGAAGACGCCACGCCACCGGTGACGAAGATATGTTTGGTCGTCTTGGACTGACCACTGAACCGGGAATTTGATCGATGCACCACGGAATTCGAGCCTAGCACCTTTGCGTCGGCGGCGGGGCCGCAGGCTGCCGACCGCTCCCTTGGCCGCTGTCCTGCCCGGGTTCCGGCGCCGCACCCTTCCCGTCGCGTTCCAGGGCGCCGGCTTGGCGGATGATGTTTTTGGCCATCGACGGAAAAATGAGGCCGTGGAACGGCAGAATGGCCCACCAGTACAGTTTTCCGGCTAGCCCTGCCGGGAAGTAAATGGCGCGTTGGCGGTAAACGGTGCCGGCACCGTCGGGTTCCGCGGTGAATTCAAGCCACGCCTCACCGGGGACCCGCATTTCCGCATGCAGACGCAGCAGCCTCCCGTCCTCAATTTTCTCCACCCGCCACCAGTCCACCGCATCGCCGACAAAGAGCCGCTTCGCGTTCCGGCGCCCGCGGTTCAGCCCGGCTCCGCCGGCCAGCTTGTCCCACACTCCGCGGATGGCCCACGCGGCAGGGAGCGAGTACCAGCCGTTCCGTCCTCCGATGCCTTCGATGACGCGCCAAACAAACTCCGGCGCCACCGTTGTTGGTTTCTCCCGCCGATCGACAAAGGCGGTGCGGCCTGCCCAATCCGGGTCGCTGGGCAACGGTTCGGAGGGAGCCCTGTTGGTGGCGCTGGCCCAGGTTGTTTCCACGTCATCACTGGCCATTTTGCCCAGTGCGAGCTCCACGGCTTTGCGGTAGTGGGTGAGGCCGTCCGGCGGCAATGGAATGAACCGGTCGATGTCATGCTCCCTGGCAATGGCCTCATGCTGTAAGGATCCGACCAGCGGAACCGCCATGGAATGGGGAATCGGCGTGACCAGGGCCACCCACCAACCGGCCAGCTTGGGCGCCGGCAGCGGCAATGCGTAGATGTAGCGCCGGCTCAATCCCGCCTGATGAGCATAGCCGTAAAGCAAACCTCCGTAGGTCAGTACCTCCCGGGAGCCAATATCAAACGCCCGGTTGATCCCACGGGGCATACCCGGGGCAGCGACCAGGTAATGCAGGACGTCGCGGATGGCGATGGGCTCAATCCGGTTCTGCACCCAACTCGGTGAGGGCATCACCGGGAGGTTGTCGGTGAGGTGGCGGATCATTTCAAAAGAGGCCGAACCCGATCCGATCACCACGCCGGCCTGGAACACCACTGCCGGGACCGCGCCGGACAGCAGCGTTCTCCCGACCTCGCTGCGGGAACGCATATGAGTGGACAACGTCCCGCCGGCGGGGTGCAGCCCGCCGAGATAAACAATCCGGTCAATACCTGCCGCTTGTGCGGCGGACGCCACCGTGCGCGCCGTCTCCCGGTCCTGCTCTGCAAAATCCGGCCCCGACCCCATCGCGTGAACCAGGTAGAACAGTGTGTGGACTCCTGCGCATGCCCCGGTTGTGTCCGCCTCGGAAGTCAGGTTACCTTGGACAATCTCCACCGCCCTGCGCCAAGGCACCGATTCCAACTTCTGCGGTGAACGCACCAGAACCCGCACCCTGTACCCCTCCGCGAGGAGTCTGGGCACCAATCGGCCGCCGATATAGCCGGTGGCTCCTGTCACCAGAACCAGTTTTGCCTTCGTGGGATCCGTCATTCCATGATCCTACGGTCACGCACGGACACCATGGAAAGATTCCGCAGAAAGATTCCGCATCAGCATGACGGGGCGGCCTCCGGCGACCGCCGGAGGCTAGCGAGAGCGACGGGCGTCGTCGAGCAGTTCCCGGGCATGGGCCTGGGCCGTGGCGGAGTCTTCCTGGCCCGCCAGCATGCGGGCCAGCTCGCGGACCCGGCCAGCGTCGTCGAGCAGTGTCACATCGGAGGAGGTAAAGCCGCCGTCGGAGGTCTTGGTCACGCGGATATGCTGGTCGGCAAACGCGGCCACCTGCGGCAGATGGGTGACCACCAGAACCTGCACGTGCCGGGCCAGCATCGCCAGCCGGCGGCCGATCTCCACCGCGGCCTTCCCGCCCACGCCGGCATCCACCTCATCGAAGACAAAGGTGGGCACCGGATCCACCGCGGCGAGCACCACCTCGATCGCCAGCATCACCCGCGACAGCTCACCACCGGAGGCGCCCTTACCCAGCGGACGCGGCGCCGCTCCGGTGTGCGGCTGCAGCCGGAAGTCGACTTCGTCCGCGCCATTGATTCCCGGAGCGGCAGCCGGAAGGATGTCAATCACCAGCCGCGCATCGGGCATGGCCAGCGCCTTCAATTCTGCGCTGACCCGCCGCGAGAGCTCGGCCGCCGCTTTGGTCCGGGATTCGGTCAGGCGGGCGGAAAGGACGGCGAGTTCCTTTGCGGCAGCGGCGACTTCGGCCTCCAGCGCTTCAATCCTGCCCGAATCGTCCTGAAGTTCTTCCAACCTGGTCCGTGCGTCCGCGGCCCAGGACAGGACCTCGTCCACCGATGGCGCGTACTTGCGCGCGAGAACGGCAAGGGCTCCGCGGCGGTCCTCCACCTCAGCGAGGCGCCCGGGTCCGTCCGAGTCCAGGGACGCAGAATACCCCGCCAGATCGCGGGCGATATCGGCCAAAATGATGCCGGCTTCGGTCAGGCGTGCTGCTGCGGTGCCCAGCTCGTCGTCGTGATCAGCAACTCCGTCCAGCAGCCGCCTGGCCGTGTCCACCAGTGTCGTCGCGTCCGAGCCGGCGCCGAAGTCTTCGGTGATCAGCGCCTCGCGGGCGTGCTGTGAGGCCAGCCGCAGCTCCTCCAGGTTGGAGAGCTTGATGGATTCGGCCTTCAGCGCGTCGTCTTCGCCGGATTGCGGGTCCACCTGGTCAATCTCCGTCAGCGACATCCGGAGTGTTTCGGCTTCCCTGAGCCGTTCCCGCCCGTTGTGCTGCAGCTGATCAAGCTCCGCTCCCGCGTGCTGCCAGCGCCGGAACAGCGTCCGGTACTGCTCCATCACGGACGCAAAAGCCTTCTGAAAGTCCCCCGCAAACCGGTCCAGGGCCTCACGCTGCGCGGTGCTGCTTTTGAGCCGGATCTGATCCGATTGACCATGCACCGCCACCAGCTGGCCGCCAAGCTCGGCGAGCACCCCCACGGGTGCGGACCGTCCGCCCACATGCGCGCGGCTGCGGCCATCGGCGCCGACAGTGCGCGCGAGCACCAGACCGGCGAATCGCGCAGTGGGTTCGCGGCTGGCCCCGACGCCGCCAGGTTCGACGGTGTCAAGCATGCAGTCAGACCCGACGGCGTCAAACTCGTCGACGTCGGCACCGGCCTCCAGTGCCCGTGCCAGCGCGCGGTGGCCGCTCGGCAGCCGGACGGATGCCTCCGCCGAGGCGCCCTTGGCGCCGGTACGCACGGCCCCCGCGTCCGAGCGGGCGCCCAGGAGCAGCCCGACGGCGGTCACCACCATGGTCTTCCCGGCGCCGGTCTCGCCGGTGACGACGCTCAGGCCTGGGCCCAGGGTGAGGGTCGCCTCGGCAATAACGCCCAGGTCCCGGATTCGGATTTCCTCGATCATGGCGTGTTGGGGGCCCTTCGGCCGAACGGGGCGGTCCAGGAGGCACCGGTGGCTGACTGGTCTTTGCGGGGGGGCGGGGCCACCACGGGTGTCTTCGGTTTGGGCATATGGACCAGCGGAATCTGTGTGGTCCGCGCGGCGGCCTCCTCACCGGCACGACCACGCCAGCCTTCAATGGGCAGCTCGAACTTGCGTACGAGACGTGCAGAAAATGGTGTCTGATGGGTGCGTGCCAGCCGCACGGGGTGGTCAGATTTGGTGACTTCGATCCGGGATCCCGGCGGCAGGTCCACTGTCCGCCGGCCATCGCACCACATCACGCCGTGCGCCTCGGTGCGGGTGAGCACCTCCACGGCAAGCTTTGACTTCGGCGAAACCACCAGTGGCTTCGCGAACAACGCGTGGGCGCTGATCGGAACCATCAGCAGTGCCTCCACATCCGGCCAGACCACCGGGCCGCCGGCAGAAAACGCGTAGGCCGTCGATCCGGTCGGGGTGGCCATCACGACGCCGTCGCAGCCGAAGGAACTCAACGGGCGACCGTCCACCTCGGTCACCACCTCGATCATCCGCTCACGGTTTCCTTTTTCGATGGCCACTTCATTGAGCGCCCAGGTGTCCAGGATTTTGCGGCCCTGCACCCACACCGTGACATCGATGGTCATCCGTTCCTCAACGGTGTAGTCGCGGCGGACGACCCAGTCCACCGTCTGGGCGAGATCCGCACGCTCGCTCTCGGCCAAAAAGCCCACGTGCCCCAGATTCACGCCCAGCAACGGCACGTCCAGACCTCGGACCTCCTCGGCGGCGCGAAGGATGGTGCCGTCTCCGCCGAGCACCATGACCAGCTCGATGCCCGCCAGAGTGACATCCACGTCCAGAATTTCCATCGGGACGTCGGCAAAGCCCAGATGCGCGGACAGGTCAGCGATTTCGTTCCGCGACATGACCGGGATCAGACCGGAGGCCTGCAGCTGGAGGCAGACCTCCAGGGCAGCCGCCATCGCTTCCTCGCGCCCCGTATGGGCCAGAATCAACACTCGCCTGCTCATATGGCTCCACTTTCCGGTCAGCTGTTCGTCGTTGAAGGCCAGATTCCCGCCAGCAGCCGCTGCACGCTCGCCTCCCGCTCCTCGATCTTAGGCACGGCGCGGGCCTGCGTGCGGACAACCCACAGGAAATATTCCACATTGCCATCCTGCCCGGGCAATGGGCTCACTGCCAAACCGCGCAGTTCCAGGCCGGCGGACACTGCGGCCGCGGCAACCTGGCTGACGGCCCGGCGTCGTTCCTGCTCGGATCCCACCACCCCGGTTCGACTCAGGCGCTCCCGGCCCACCTCGAACTGCGGTTTCACCATCAGCAGAAGATCCGCACCCGGCTGGGTGGCCAGCGCCAGCGGAACCATCACCAGAGTCAAAGAAATGAACGACAGATCGCAGACCGTCAAGTCAACGGCACCACCGATGTCCGACTCCTGCAGGTATCGGATGTTCAGCCCCTCATGGACCTCCACCCGGGGGTCAGTCCGGAGCGCGGGCACCAACTGGTCATGCCCCACGTCCACGGCCACTACCCGGGAGGCACCACGGCGTAACAGCACATCCGTGAATCCGCCGGTGGATGCTCCGGCGTCCAGGCACCTTTTGCCGGCCACCACAATGTCCGGGAAGGCCGCCAGTGCACCGGCGAGCTTGTGGCCGGCTCGGGAGACGTAGTCGGGGCCACCGCTGGCGGCCACCACCAGCTCCCGGTCGGGGTCAATCTGCTGGGCCGCCTTAACCAACACTGCACCACCGGAGGTGACCAGGCCGGCGGAGATTAACGCCGCAGCATGGGTCCGTGACCGGGCCAGGGTGCGGCGCACCAGTTCCTGATCCAACCGTGCCATCGCTAGGCCCCGGTGCCAGTGGCCCCGGTGCCAGTGGCCCCGGTACCGGTCGCCGCGGTGCCGTCGTCCTCCGCATCCAGCTCCCGCCTAAGGTCATCGTGGATGGAGCCGTACAGCCCGGCGTGCTCTACTGTCGGGATCCGATGCAGATCGGATAATCCCGCCATGACGGCGTCCACCGCGGCGTCCGACGTCGTGCCGCTGCTCTCCGGCCATGCCGGCTCGGGCCGGAGAGCCGCAGCTCCCGCGGCCACCGCCGGACCGGCCGCACTCGACTCACTCGTACGCTCATCAAAATGCTGATCAGCCATGACTTTGGTCCGCTGATCCGTTGTGCCAGCGCAGCTGCGGAGCCCATGCCGCGGCCGCGTCGGGAACGGCATCCCACCACGCCGCGCAGGCGCAACGCCAGCTGTCGACGTCGTCCTCGTCACCGGTCACCGTAACGGTACCGTCCGCCGCCGAAGCGGAGGAATTCCCGCAGCTGAAAACACCATCGTCGCAGGTGACTGCCGGGTACGGTTCAAAAAGCTCCGCCAGGGTGCGCAGCAGGAAGCGCGGCCGCTCGGCCGTCCGGGCCGCCAACACCGTCTCGATGGTGTCCACCCCCGTCAGCACTACAGCTGTGGCCATCTTCGCGTTGTTGCCGCCCAAAATGTCGGTATCCAGCCGGTCGCCGACGACCAGCGGGCGGAACGATCCCAGCCGGTCAGCGGCAACATGGAACAGCGCCGCCTCCGGCTTGCCTGCAACCAGCGGTTCCTTCCCCGTGGCCGCCCGGACAGCCGCCACCAATGCACCGTTCCCCGGAGCGATGCCACGGGCCTGCGGGATGGTCATGTCCGTGTTGGTGGCCACCCACGCCGCACCATCTTCAATGGCATAGGCGGCTTCGGCCAGCTCTTTCCAGCCCAGAGTCGGTTCAAAACCCTGAATCACGACGACGACGCCGTCATCGGCCGAGCGGACGGGCACCATTCCCACCAACTCCACCTCGCGGGCCAGCGCGTCGCTGCCGGTGATCAGTACCTTGGAACCGGCCGGAAACGTATCGGCCAGCAGCCGTGCGCCCGCTTGGGCGGAACTGACCACCTGATGGTCCTCGGCCGGCGCACCGAGCTCGCGCAGATGGGCGGCCACGGCCGCCGGCGTCCGGGACGCATTGTTGGTCACGTACGCCAGCTCGACGCCGTCGTCGGCCAGCCGCTGCAGCGCCTCGATGGCACCCGGAATCGCGTGCGGTCCGGCGTACACGACGCCGTCCAGATCGGAAAGCACCGAGTCGAACTGTGCGACCAGGGCCTGTTCAGTCATGTAGGGCTGCGCCGTCTTCGCCGGATCCGTTGTCTTCGGCGTCCTCCCGTGCTGCACCGTTGTCATTGCCTGTGTCATCGCCGGTGTCATCCGCGCCGCCTTCCGCGACGTCGTGCCCGTTCCGCTCCGCAGATTCCTCGAGGTCGGCGCTGAACTCGTCGGACTCCGCATCGTCGGATTCGAAGTAATCCGATTCGGCGTCGTCAATCTCGCCGTCACCTACGGCGACAACGCCAGCTGCGGTGGCGGCCTCGGCAGCGGAAACGGCTTCAATCGGCGGAGCCGACACGCGCTTGGCCGGCGTCTTCGGCTCCGGGACGATCGCTTCGCCGTCGGCGTTGAACATCGAGATGTCCTGCTTCTTTTTCGGCTTGCGGTCCTCGTCCTCATCTTCCTCAGCGAGGTCGACGATGAACGGATCCGCGTCTTCGCCGATGCCGAGCGCGGACTCCGCCTTAATCGCCTGCCGGAGCCAGGTGGCGGCCTCGGTGCTGCGGCCCACGGCCTCCAGCGCGTCAGCATAGGCCCGGAAAAGGCGGGGGCTGAAGGAAAACGCCCGGTTCATATCCAGCTGTGCAATTTCCAGTGCGGCCACTGCCGCCTCTCGCTCCCCCAGATCAGCCCGTGCGCCGGAGGCCACAATCGCCAGCTCGACCTTGCCGGCCGTGTCGAGGGTCTCCGCGTCCTCGGAACGGATCAGGTCAAGGGCGCGGTCCGGACGACCCATTCCGCGTTCGCAGTCGGCCATGACGGGCAGGTGCTCGTTGGACCCGCTGATCCGGCGGTAGGTGCGGAACTCGCGCAGGGCCTCGCCATAATGTCCCGCGGCGTAGGCGGTCAGACCGACGGCCTCGCGGACGGCAGCCAGGCGGCCGCCGCGGCGGCTCGCAGCCAGGGCATGCTGGAAGGAAAGCTCCGGGTCAACATCCATCAGCCGGCCCGCCATCACCAGGTGCCGCGAGACCCATTCGGCGCTTTTTTCCTCCAACGTACGCAGCTGCGCCCGCGTCACCTTGTCCAGCTCGGTGCCCGTTACATCATCATCTATCTGCGGGGAGCGCTCCCGGTCCGGACGGTTGGCACTGCGCAAATCGCGGGCGTTATGTGTCGGTGCCGGACGGTCCTCCCTCGGACCATGGGCTCCGTGGGACTCCCCGTCGCGGGGCTGCCACTCCTTACGCGGAGCGGAGCGGTCGTTGTACGGACGGTCGTTCGCGGGCCGGTCGCTGCGCGGAGCTCGGTCGCCGTAGGGCTTCCGCTCGCCCTCGCGGGACGGACGGTCGTTGAAGGAACGGTCCGTGCACGGGGTTCCATCGCCGCGGGGCTGCCACTCTTTACGCGGAGCGGAGCGGTCGTTGTACGGACGGTCGTTCGCGGGCCGGTCGCCACGCGCCGGACGATCACCAAATGGCTTCCGCTCACCTTCACGCGCGGGCCGGTCGCCGTAGGGCTTCCGCTCACCTTCACGGGCCGGACGGTCGTTGAAGGAACGCTCGGTGCGCGGGGCTCCGTCGCCGCGGGGCTGCCACTCTTTACGCGGAGCGGAGCGGTCGTTGAAGGAACGCTCGTTCACGGGCCGGTCGCCACGCGCCGGACGATCACCATACGTCTTCCGCTCGCCTTCACGGGCCGAGCGGTCGTTGAAGGAACGCTCGGTGCGCGGGGCTCCGTCGCCGCGGGGCTGCCACTCCTTGCGAGGGGCCGAGCGGTCGCTGTACGGGCGGTCGTTCGCGGGCCGGTCGCTGCGCGCGGCACGGTCACTGTAGGGCTTTCGCTCTCCTTCGCGCGCCGGACGCTCATTCGACGGACGATCATCCCGCGAACGGAACCCGCGGGGATCGCCGCCCGAGTTACTGGTTCCCCTGAACGGGGCGCCGTCGCTGCGACCGCCGTCGCGTCCTTGGTGGGCACGGCCTCCGGCATTTCCTCCGCGGTTATCATCGCCGGACCGGCTGTTGGGCGTCTTATCGTTATGTGGCTTGTCTCCGCGGTTACCGCCGTTATATTCAGCCATGCCGGACTCCTATGCTCATGAGCTGACCAACTGGCACAGTAACAGCCGCTCTTCACTATTAATCTACAAAACTATTAATCTACAAAAATTGTAAGAATTCTCTGGGCCCAGTGGCCCTAGGATCCATTCTAGTCGAGGTCCGGCCAGCCGCCCATGAACCGTAGGTAGCGGTCCAGGACCAGCGTCCATTTATGGAAAACGCCATTATCATGCTGGGCTCCCGATTCCGGCCCCGAATGTTCGTGGACAAGGAGCACGCAAGTGCCGCCAGCGGCGTCGGGACGGAAGGAAACAGCAACCCGATCGGGATTGAGCGGATCGCATCCCAGTAGCCACGACAGGTCAAACGACGACGGCGGCGTCCAGGAACTAACGCGCGCCCAGAGACATTTCTCTCCTTTGGCCGACTCCTCCACTAGCCCGCCGTCCTCGAAACCCAGGTAGGATTCGCTGCCGAATTCACTGTGGTCCTGCATCGGCCACCACAGGTGCATATTGTCGGTAAAGCCTTCAAAGGCGTCATTCACGCGGGCCGGCACGGTCACCTCAGCGGGTACGGTCCGGAGTGATGCCGCTTGCGGCACAGATGTGGGGGCAGCGTGCGAAAAGAGCTCTGACATTCCTTAAGCCTACCCATACCCGGGACCGTTCATCCTGGGTAGGGATGACGGCTGGGATTCCGGGAAGGGCGTTGGCTGGGGCTGTCACGGAGCTGGCTGAGGATGGCGCTTGCTGTGTCGGTGCGGCCACCGATTCCTGGGGCCGGTTGGGGTTGGCTGGTTGGTGTTGGTGTTGGGGGGGGTGTTAAAGGGGTTGAGCCCCGCACGGTGTGCGGGGCTCAGCCTTTTTGTAAGTGTTGTCCG
>CAJDTL010000053.1_pt1 | contig 40572 bp, 41 predicted proteins | sample 7389871 | NCBI WGS metagenome assembly CAJDTL01 (sample SAMEA7055650, study PRJEB34461) | soil metagenome | biome: terrestrial ecosystem; feature: Peninsula; material: soil | place: Antarctica | collected 2016 | reverse complement strand
ACCGAAGCCACCCACCCAGCCTCGACCGCCCCCGCGCCGCACGGCCCTGGCGACCCGCACTCTAACCACGCCAAGTCGGCCCAGATGGATAGCCCAGAGACTCTTAATCGATGGACCGATACCGTTGCCGCCGCCCCCAAAATTAACGCCGGCACATTCGGACGTCCGCGGACGCCGACCTACTTTCCCATGGAAGCCGCAGCCCCCAAAGAAGAGATTAGACCAACAATGGCTTAAAAACAATATGGCCGTCCGGTTTAACCCGACCCTTCCCGTGCCATGCTTGTCGGATCTGGTGTTGCTGAATTCATCGCTCGATTGCGCGGTCCCGACAACCAATTCATGTCCATCGTCGAGCTCGCAGTCGAGAACGAGGTTGTTCTGGTGCGCCCATCCTCAGGACTCACGCCTGGGTCGCAGCCTTCGCCGGTTTCGAACTGGAACTATCACCGGAAATCAGTCCGGACAGAGCCTTCAGATCCTCGTGAAAATCTTCATGCACAATCCCGGGGAGCAGGATCGCCCACATTTCTTCGATGCGCAGTATGACGTCCGCACGGCCGGTTAGTACGTCGGACACCATTTGAACCCCGGTGAACGACGCCACGATGAACCGGGCAAGTGCAGCAGGATCCACTCCAGACCGGATGTGCCCCTCCTTCTTGGCCTGATCCGCCAAGTCTTCCATCGTGGCGATCCAGTCTTCATAAGGTTCCGGCATGGGTGGACCGAACGCCGTCGCTTCAAAGGTCAGACGGATGCCGGCCCTGACAACGAGTTCATTGACAAGCTGGAGCCCGAAGGCACGGCACATGAGGATCATCGTCACCAGGGCCGGACGGTCCTCGTTGAGGAGTGCTTCGCTGTCCGCGCGGGCAATCCGGTGCTGCTCCTCGACGACGGCCCTGGCCAGCACTTCCTTGGATTGGAAATGAAAGTAGAGGGCTCCCTTGGTCACCGCTGCGGCGTCCGACACCTGGGTCAGGCTGGCATTGCCGTAGCCGTGCTCTTCAAAGACCGCCGCCGCACCGGCAAGGATCGCCTCACGTGTGGCCTTTGCTCGATCCTGAAGGACCATCGATGAACCTCAACTCTAGTCAGATGGCATGTTTGCCTGACCCTCGATCACGAACTGTCCGGTGGGAGTCAAATTCCCGCCCGGCGAGGGTCCTTCCGATCGGCGCCTCCGGTTTCATCGGAAGCCCGGATCTCCAGGCGCTCCAAAAACGCGACGGCGTCCTCCTTTCGATCCTAGCAAGACGGCCGACCGGGGCGCCCGGAAAGGACCCGCGTCGGCCAAGGCCCTCACCGCTGAACGGCTGTCACCGGCCATCTCTGGTAGTTCGCCCGTTGTGCTCCCGGGTTTTGGAATGAGGCCTAGCCGTTGGCTCGGCTCGGGATGTACTGCAGCGCCCACTTGTTGCCGTCGGGATCGGCAAAATAGACGAAGTGGCCCCAGTCCTGGACGTCGATGTCGCTGACATCCACACCGTTGTTCTTGAGCTGCGTGTGCGCAGCCTCGATGTCGCTCACCACCATTTGCATACTGGGTGCGGTCCCGGGAGGAGCATCAGTGAGACCCTCACCGATGCAGATGGAGCACGCCGAGCCCGGCGGTGTCAGTTGGACGAAGCGGATGGATTCGCTGGGCCGTTCATCGAAGTCGGCGTTGAAGCCAACCTTATTCACGTAGAAGTCCTTGGCGCGATCCACATCGGACACGGGGACAAACACCAGTTCAAGTTTCCAGTCCATGCGCCACAGGCTAGTCGACTACGCGGGAGACCGGTAGGGGCAATGCTGCTTTTGATGACAGCACATCTGGGCCAGACTTTCGAGACGTTCTTTGCCGCCGGCCTAGCACAATGTCTGAGGTGCGCCAAATGGGGGTGATTACCGTTTTTTGCCCCATCGCGCGCACCTCAGATTTAGTGACCCTTGAAGGCCTCCGTTAGCCACCACGAACCGCCGTCGGATCCGATTTTGGCATCAATCACCAGTGGTGCGGCCGGATCCGATGCGAGCCAGTCAGTTACGGCGTCGAGAGTATCAACCACCGCGCTGGCCGCTGAATGGACCCGGTGGGATTCCGCTCCGACGCTGCTGGCAAGGGCATCCTGGTCCATTGCAAAGTTGGAGTTCACGGCGGCGCCTGCCGTTTCAGCTGCCAGAACCAGGACCGGAGTCCGGCTCTTCGCCGCCTCACCTATTCCTGTGGTGGCACTCGTCAGTCCGCATCCCTGGTGGACGCTGACAACGCCGAGCCGGCCAGACATGCGGGCGTAAGCGTCCGCCATCGAGGCCGCGCCGCCTCCTGATCTTTGTCGCTTTCGCCGGCATCGGGTCCATTTCCACCTCCCTCATTTTGACCGGCTATATCGCCGACTACTACCCGGCAAATATCCGCGGAACCGCGACGGGCTGGGCGCTTAGCTTCGCGCGGGTTGGCGCCATCACCGGACCGCTCACCGGAGGGTGGATCGGCAACGCCAAATTGCCCTTCGAATACAACTTCGCCATTTTCGCCGGAATCGCTGTGGCAGCCGCCGGTGCCGTGGCCCTCATTCCGAAGCGCCGCACCGAAGCCCCCCTTTCCCTGCTTCCCAGCACGGAACATCTACAGGAAACAGCCGCCAAGGCTTCGGCGGTGTGACCCGTGCCGGGATGATCCCCCGTGACCTCCGGGAGAGCCGTCCGAATTGGCCGCTCTCCCGGGGTCTGGGGGGGGCAGTCCGGCAGGTCAAGCCGACCCGGGCAGGCCGACCAGCTCGGCACTCACCTGCCAGAGCCGTGCCGCAGTCGCCGCGTCATAGCTGCGGCTGGAGGATCTCCGGGGTTTGCTGTTGGCGAAGTAGCGGCCCGTCACCTGAGCAAGTTCCGGAGCGGAGGCCAAGCGGATCGAAGTGATTGCGCCTGACGCCGGGGTCTTCATGAAAGGTCGCATGAAGGGGACAAACACCCGTTGGACACCGCCGGGATCCTCGGCCCCGAAGGATGTGCTCACCACGCCGGGATGCAGCGCGTTGGCGGAGACCAACGCATTGGCGGTGACGGGCACATTGGCGGTGACCGGCGCATTGGTTGAGACGGAGCTCGCCCGCAGCCTCCTGGCGAGCTCGTAGCTGAACAGGACGTTGGCGAGCTTTGACTGGTTGTAGGCCCGGGCGCCGGAGTAGGACCGTTCGCCCTGCAGGTCCTCGAAGTCGATTCGCCCCATCGCCTGCGCGTTCGATGCGACCGTGACCACGCGGGCCGGGGCGTTCTGCCTCAGCCGGTCGAGCAGCAAATTGGTGAGCAGGAACGGCGCGAGATGGTTCAACGCGAAGGTGCGCTCGAGACCGTCGGCGGTGACGTGCCGGGTGTTCCAGTAGCCGCCGACGTTGTTGACCAGCACATCGATCCGGGACAGGCTCCGGAGCAGCTCGGCAGCCAGCCGCCGCACCTCCGATTGGGAGGTCAGGTCCGCGACAAACACGTCCACCTGGCCGCTTCCGGCCGCGCGGATCTCCCGGGCCGCGCCCTCGGTACGCGCGCGGTCCCGGCCGGTGACCGCCAGATGCGCGCCCATCGAGGCCAGGCCCAGAGCCGTCGCCAGGCCGATGCCTGAGCTGCCGCCGGTGACCAGCACCGTCTTGCCGACCATCGGCCCGCTGTGGATCTGTTCCATGTCAGATGCCGCTGAATCCGGACTCTAAGGTGCTTGCGGGCGGATCGAGCGGGCCCAGATCGAGCCGGAATGGCGGGTACGTATCACTCATCAGCGCCGCGTAGGCGATGGTCCGCAGCACCCACCGGTTGATTCCCATCAGCAGATTGAACAGCCCGAGACGGTAGACACCGGTGAACAGCAGAACGACGGCGGCGATCAAGGCCAGCAGGCCGGCCGGCGGGATGCCGTTTGCCGAGGAGGCCCATGCGCCCCCGGTGAGAGCGCCCACGATCAGCAGCTGCGGCAACGCAAACAACCAAGACTTGACCAGCACCTTCCAGTGGGACAGCTTTGCCGGATAGGCGACGTCGAATTCCGCCGGGTAGTCGCAGCGGGCCAGGGTGAAGGGCGGGTACTGATCTGTCCCCAGTACCCCGTAGGCATAGAACGCCACCCGCCAGTTCCAGCGAAGGACACCGACCGTGAACTGGAACAGCGACGCCGGATAGCGGCCCGTAAACAGGATCACCAGGCCGGCCACCACTGTCACCACGAGGAACCCAATCCACAGCACGGCGAGCACGATGTAATGCGGGATGGACAGGATCCACTTAACCAGCCACAGCCATCGCGACAGCCCTGGATCAAGGTGCCCGGTGAGCTGTGCCGGTTGAGCCAGCTGATCTGTGACCCGGTCCGCTTCCTGCGGCGCTCCCGCTGTGATCCCCCGTCCCAAACCGGCGGCTCCGATGATGATCAGCAGCAGCCCGGCGGCGATCCCTGCTGCTCCCCAGGGCAGGAACCACGTTGTTGCCATCGAACCCATGGCGGCGAGACCGGCCAGCACTCCTGTCGTGAGCAGGGCCATGGGCAGCGCAGACATCCTGCCTGCTGGTATGCCGGTCTGCCGGAAGGATTCATTCGGCATTGATGTTGCCATTGTCTTCTTCTTTCGTGAGGGAGGTAACGGTGATACGGCGGCCCTTGATCAGCAGCCAGAAGATGAGCACAACTTCGCCCACAAAGGTGAACTGAGCGACGCTGACCGAGGAACCGTTCAGCAGAACCATGGCGAAACTGTCGGTCAGGTAGCCGAGGCCGGCGACAACGAGCAGGAGACCGATGACCTTGGGCACGAATCCCGATCGATACGCCAGGTAGCCGATCAACAGGAGGTGAATGCCGAAGAGTATGAGGCCGGTGTGCCAGATGTCGTCGAAGGCCTGGATTCGGACCTGCACCTGACCTGCGTCGCCCGAAACGGGAAGCAATGCTACAAGCTGGCTGATCGCGACCAGGAACACCGCGGCGTAGGCCACCCTGAACCATGCCGCAAGCGTGGAGAGCGTCCGGTTCACCGGTGCGAACAGCTCGAACAACGCGGCGGCGACGATGATGTCGAGCGCCGCCACCAGGAACAGGCTGAGGACACCCCACCGGAACAGACTTTCGGAGTCCGCGAGGGCTTTCGCCGCCCTGGCGGCATCTCCCGGCGTGCCGAGACCTCCGAGAGCCATGAAGATGCCAAACGCTGACAGGACAGCCATCAGCAGAAGCCCGATTCCCGCAACCAGACTGGCTGTGCGCCTGGAGAAGCGCGTACCTGCAGCCATCAGCGATGGGTTTGCGGCGTACATGGGGTGCTCAGATCGTGACAGCAACTTTTCCCCGTGCCTTTCCGTCTTCGAGGTAGTGCATGGCCTCCGGAACCTGATCCAGCGCGAAGGTCCTGTCGAGACTCGGCGTCACCTTGCCCGCCTCGATAAGGTCGGTGAGTCGCTCAAGGTCGCCGGCGCGCACCTTGCCGACGAACATGGTCAGCCGCTGATGCACGAACGGCGAGCTGGCCAAAGCACCCAGCTGCCGGTTCATGCCGCCGGTCAGGTTGCCGCCCTCCTCTCCGCCTGTGATGACCGCGGTTCCGGTCGGCGTGAGGGCGCGACGGAGCCGGGACAGGCTGGGGTTGCCGGCGATGTCGAGGATCAGGTCGTAGCGCTGCGTACCGTCGGCGAAGTCGTCCTGTGTGTAGTCGAGGACATGGTCGGCGCCGAGTGACCGCACCAGGTCGAGCTTCGCGGTGCTGCACACGCCCGTGACCTCCGCCCCGAGGGCCTTGGCCAGCTGCACGGCGTAGCTGCCGACACCACCCGACGCCCCGATGACCAGCACCCGCTGCCCTTCCCTGACACGGCCGACGTCGGACAGGCCCTGCAGCGCGGTGGCCGCCGATACCGGGACCGCCGCGGCCTGCTCGAAGGAAAGGTTCACCGGCATGCGGGCCAGCTGGTCCTCCCGCCCCACGGCGAACTCGGCGAAGGCACCCTTACCGGAGCCGTACACCTTGTCGCCGGCAGAGAACTTCGTCACTGCCGACCCGACCGCGACGACGGTGCCGGCGACGTCGCGCCCGGGCACCCGGACCTTCGGCCGACGGACCCCGAATGCGAGGCGGCCCAGGTATGGCAGCCCCGTCATCAGATGCCACACGCCCCGGTCGATACCTGCCGCGTGCACCCGTACGAGTACTTCGTTGTCACCGGGCTCGGGCCGCCTAATCCGCCCGAGGTGCAACACCTCCGTGGAGCCGTACCTGTCCTGCACGATGGCCTGCATCGAGTCTTCCGCCGCCAACGCCTCGTTCACGTCGTGGCCTCTCGCCGGGTGCTGTCTTTCGGTTCTCATGACTGCTTCCTTTTCGGAATACGGATACGCAGATCCGCGCTGTCGTACTTAGTACGAAAAGCGTATCGTACAACGTACGAAATTGCGATAGTCTGAAGAGATGATGGTAAGACAAAAGGAAGAAAGTTCCGCAGAGCGCGTTCCACTCAGTCGGGAAAGCGTGCTGCGCTGTGCGCTCGCGATCGCCGACGCGACGGGAATCGGTTCCCTGACGATGCGATCCCTGGCACGAGCACTCGGCGCCAAGCCGATGTCGCTCTACTACTACGTTGCCAACAAGGATGAGATTCTTGACGGCATCGTTGACCTGGTTTTCAGCGAGATCGAGCTTCCCTCGGCCGCGGGAAGCTGGCGGTCGGAGATGCGCCAGCGGGCAGTCTCTGTCCGCCGGGCGCTCAGTCGCCATACGTGGGCCATTGGGCTGCTGGAATCGCGGACCACTCCCGGCCCCGCAACGCTGCGGCACCACGACGCAACTCTCGGTACCTTGCGCGGAGCGGGCTTCTCGGTTCAGTCGACCGCCCACGCCTATGCGCTGCTCGACAGCTACATCTACGGGTTTGCACTTCAGGAGGCCGCGCTGCCGCTGAACAAACCAGGTTCCGTCGCCGACGTCGTCGACCCCATCGTGCAGCTGTTCTCCGCCGGCGACTACCCTTATCTCCTTGAGATCGCGACCGAGCACGTCATGCAGCCCGGCTACGACTTCGGCGACGAGTTCGAGATCGGGCTCGACGTCGTCCTCGACGCCCTCGCGGGATGGATTCCCGCTCAGCGAGGAGAACGTCCATCAACCGAGGCTGCCCGTCGCTAGCACGTTATGGAGCAGCGGCGCGGCGGCGAAGGCGAAGTGCTCTGTAGAGAATCCCGACGGCGAACATCGCAACGCCTGCGAGGACCGCCTCCAGCGGGAGCGTGACGACCAGGACAGCACAGGCGATGGCGCCAAGGACCTGAAGAAATTTCGGATAACGCCGGTCCGCGCCGGACTGGGTGAAGGCCGACAAGTTAGCCACCAGATAATAGATCAGGACACCGAACGATGAAAACCCGATCGCCCCGCGCAGGTCGGCGAAAAGAATGATGATGCAGATGACGGCGCCTAAGGCCACTTCCGCACGGTGCGGAACCTTGTATTTTGGGTGCACCGCCGCGAACCAGGTCGGCAGATCGGCTTCTCTGGCCATGGCCAGCGACGTGCGCCCCAGACCCGCCACCAAGGCAAGCAGTGCACCCAAGGAGGCCAGGGCCGCTCCGATCCGCACGAGGGGCGCGGCCCAGTTCCCGGATCCGGAAGCCACCGCAGCGGCCAGCGGCGCGGGAGTCCCGGCCACACCGGCGGGCCCCAGGGATGCGAGAACCGTGAACGCGATGACGACGTAGACGCCCACGGCGATGGCCAAGGCGATGAGGATGGCTTTGGGAATGGTCTTCCGGGGGTTAATGACTTCCTCGCCCATCGTTGCGATGCGGGCGTAGCCGGCAAAAGCGAAGAACAGCAGGCCCGCGGACTGCAGGATCCCGTACCAACCGTGCGCAAGGAAGCCGCCGCCCAGGAGCCGGGACGGGCTGGCGACGCCCGATCCCCACGAGGCAGCCACGACAATAGCGAGTGCCACGAGAACGGCGACAACAATGACTTTCGTCAGGGCTGCTGTCCGGGTCGCCCCACGGTAGTTCACAGCGACCAGCAGCACGACGGCGCCGATGGCTGCCGGGCGCTCCCATCCCGGCGGTGCCGCGTAGGCGGCAAACGTCATGGCCATGGCTGCACTGCTGGCAGTCTTGCCGACGACGAAACCCCAGCCCGCAATGAAACCAGGCCAGGGGCCCAGGCGTTTCCTTCCGTAAACATAGGTCCCGCCGGAGGTCGGGTAGACGGCAGCCAGCTGGGCCGAAGCGGTGGCATTGCAGTAGGCAACGACGGCGGCGATCACCAGGCCGATCAGCAGCCCCGCCCCGGCCGCCTGCGCAGCCGGGGTAAAGGCCGCGAACACACCGGCTCCGATCATGGAGCCCAGACCTATGACAACCGCGTCAAGAGTCCCCAGCCGTCGGGCGAGACCTGCGTTGCTGGTCATGAATGGCCGCCTTTCAGGTCAACGGGAGTGCCAGACCGCGGGAGCCGCACACTCTGACCCTAGTGGCTGCACCCGGACTTACGGACTCGACGCAACCCAACGTCGTCGGACTCTGACTAGAGCGGCCACACGGTCCACACCCGATCGCCACTGACCCTGATATGTCGCCACGCCTAATCCCCATTACACATTCGTGGTGGTAGCGCTGTGATTATGCGATGGCCCTGAGCGCCGGCCGACCCCTTTCCTAACGCAGCGCGTGGCAGTTCATCGATAACGCGTCCTGCGCAGCCCGCGGGATACGTCCAGATCTCACACCCGTCGCCTGGCACCGGCTGCGCCGGCGATTCTTGCGCCTCCAGGAATCCCCCGACCCGGTCGGACTTCTCCGCTCCATGCTCGTCAACCGCGCCCACAAGGTGGAGCTGTCATCACGTCCCGCCGACCTCGGCGAACTCCGGCAGGACCCGAGACTCCGATTGTCTGGTCGCTGCGGACCTCGCCGAACGCGCCGGAGTCCGTGAAGGCGAAGCTGCCAGCAAAATCATCAGGAGCGTCAGTGCCCATTAACCTTCCTACAATGCTCACCGAACAGCAGGAAGACTGGCAGGTGGTGTTCGAAATCCACGACGCAGGCCCGGCGACGTTCGGCCGTGATCGCCGCGTCGGCCGTGTTGGGAACTGTGGGAAATCAAGCTGCTGATTATGCTGCCGAGCAGCTGAGTTTATCACGACGTCGGGTCTACTCGTTGGTGACGCGGTATAGGGGCTATTTGATTCCGCCGAAGCTCCAGCGAGAAAGTACCGCCATGCAGGCTCGAACCATATGCCCATATGAACGAGTATGCTGGTATGTATGAAGACGACCCTGAACTTGCCAGACGCGCTCTTTGAAGCATTGAAGCGGGCGGCGGCAACCGAAAAGCGCACGGTCACGAGCATCGTGGAGGAAGCGCTCCGGCAACGGCTTTCGTCCGCTCAGCGCTACGCGGGAAAACCGCTTCAGCTCCCGACATGGAACGGCGAGAGCGCGGACGGCTATCTCGTCGAAATCGCGGACAGGGAGGCACTGTGGGCGACTATGGATGAATCCGCGTGATTCTCGTTGACGTTAATGTGCTGGTGTACGCGTTCGACTCGGATGCACCGCAGCACGAGGCATATGCACCGTGGCTCGCCGAAGCGTTGGGGGGAGCCGTGCCGAACGTAGCTGAGGAGTTCGCGCTTCTCGACACCGTCCTATCCGGGTTTGTGCGCATCGTCACGCATCCGAAAATCATGCCGTCCCCTGCTCCCATCAGACGCGCACTTGAATTCGTGAATGCGCTGATCGGCGCTCCTTCCGCGAGATGGTTGCCTGCGTCCGAGTCTTTGTGGCGAGCGTTCGCACAACTGATCGACGTCGACCGGGCCGTCAAGGGCAACCTGGTGCCGGACGCCTATATCGCCGCTGCTGCCATTGCCAACGGGGCTCGTCTCGCGACGGCAGATCGAGGATTCGCCCGGTTTTCAGGATTGACCTGGTTCGATCCTGCGGACGGACAGCGCTGACGTGCGTCGCGGTCAGTTACTGAGGCCGCACCTGGATATCCTCTTGACGGCCGCGACTTGTTGTTGCTCAGGCGCCCGGAGCAATGCCAGAGATCAACCCGCACTTATGCCAGCTCCGGGGCAGACTTTTGGGAGATTGATGGGGACGGCGAACCTACCTTGTTGGCCAGCCGTAGGGAATCGCTTAGTCCGGTCACCGGCATGGGCTGACTGCCGTTGAGTCTGAAGCGCTTGTAGCCATCCAGTCACTCTTGGCCGAAGTCGCGGACGACACACGAACGCGAAAGTCTGCTGGCTTAACTACATACCCCGCTGCGGTCCAACAACCGTAGTCCGACGGCCCCTTCCGGGGGGCCGTTTTGTTTCTTCCCCACGTCGGTGGCCGGATACTGCGTCGCCAAGCAATTGCCGGTCCCGATCTAAGGCAAGCCAGTCAGGACCAGGCGACGACGAGCCGGGCGATCTGGTCCGGGATCATGACGTCGATTCCGGTGAGCTCCCGGAACCGCCGCAGCCGGTTCATCAGCGTATTGCGATGGCAGAAGAGCCGTTCCGAGGCGGCGCCCACGCTGCCGGTGAACGCGTAGGCCCGGACCGCTTCAACAAGTCGTTCGCGCTCCGCTCCCCCACACCGGGCAAGGGCGGTGTCGACGTCCGCGGCGATGGGGATCCCGGCCTCGGCCAGTCGCATGCGGGCGATTCTCGCCCACGCCCGTTTGAGCGTCAGTGCTCCTTCGTCCTGGTCGCAGATCAGGCTGGCGAGATCCCCGGCGATGCGGGCGGATGAGGCGAGCGCCGGTAGTCCCGCCACGTTTTCGACCAGACCGCAGCGCAGATGCCGAATCTCTTCCGCGGCCTCGTGCACGGCCGAACCGGGGCGTTCATCGACGGGCCAGAAAGCCACCAGTGCATCCCCCAAAGGATGGGTGAAGATCTCGCTGCCCCGCCGCGCCGCATGGGCGATGACCACGCGCAGTTGCGTTGCCTCGGCGCCGACCCCCACCGCGACGTCCAGGGGCGTGTCCGGGTGGAGGCCCAGTTCGTTGGCGATCCGGTCCAGCATCTCCGTTGTGGGATTGACCTGCCCGAAGACCGCGGCCACATAGCCCTGCCGGATCGCGGTCGCCTCGTTGAGGATGCGCTGCTGCTCGGCCATGTAGATGACCTGCGTCTGGCTGGCATAGGAGTCGACGACATGCCACACAATTTCGGCGTGCCGCACCAGCAGGGCCGCGTCGGCTTCGTCGGCCTGGGCAGTCAGCCCGCTCCAGAGCACCGAGAAGTCCAGCCGGATCGCGGACATGAGGGACTCGACCGGAATACCGGCACGGGCACGGGAGACCCCCACCTCGGTCGCGATGCGCAGCCGTTCGGCCTCCATCCCCGCGGAATCGACGTCGTGCCGCAGACTCTTGATCAGGGCCGCAAACGACGTTGCCGCGGTCCTTCGGATTTCGCTGGCCGGGAGCGGCGCCTGACGGTAACTGGGAATCTGCAGGACCCGGTCCAGGAAGGTGTCGGTCAGGGCCGCCACCAGGAGCCGGTCCAGCAGTTCATGCCAGCGCTGCGCCTCGGCCCCGTCGGATCCCACTGTTTGGGTCGAGTAAAAGTTACTCACAGCACCAGAATATGTGCTTTTGCACAATGTGTCGCGGAGATTTGGCGACATTCCGTGCCCGTATGAGCTGCGCCACAATGGCAGACTCGGAAGTATTCAATTTCCCTGGCCGCGCCTCGCCGCTGCCGGACCTGCATGCCCACCACCAAATGGACCTACCGCGGAGATCCCATGACGTACCAACCCACGAATGTTGAAGCCGGCGCGACCCGGACCATTACCGACAAGGAAGCGACCAAGGTCGCCATCGGCGCCATGATCGGCACCGCCATGGAATGGTACGACTTCTTCCTGTTCAGCGCCGCGGCCGCCTTGATTTTCAATGTCCAGTACTTCCACAGCGCCGATCCCACGGCAGCGACCATGGCGGCGTTCGCCACCTTCGGCGTCGGTCTGGTGTTCCGACCGCTCGGCGGCATGTTCTTCGGTGCCATGGGGGACAAGATCGGACGCCGCAGGACGCTGATGGTCACCATCGTCGGCATTGGCGTCGTCACCGGTTTGATCGGCATGCTGCCGACCTATTTTGCCATTGGCATCGCCGCACCGATCCTGTTGGTGCTGCTGCGCGCAGTGCAGGGCCTCTTCGTGGGCGGCGAATGGTCCGGCGCCATGACCCTGGTCGTGGAAAACGCCCCGTTGAAGAAGCGCGCACGGTATGCCGCACTGCCGCAGATCGGCTCCCCGATCGGAACGATCCTCTCCTCGGGCGGCTTCTTTGTGATGACCCTGCTGTTCTCGGCGGAGAATTTTAATTCGTTCGGATGGCGTATCCCGTTCCTGGCGGCGATCCCGATGCTGCTGATCGCCCTGTACATCCGCAGCCGCCTCGACGAGTCCCCGGTCTTCACCGAACTGCTGGAAAAGGGCGAAACAGAGAAGGCTCCGATCCGCACCGTCCTGGTCGAGTCATGGAAGCACATCATTGTGGGTATGGCCGCGGCGCTGCTGGGCGTCGGCGGCTTCTACCTGGTCACGGCGTTTGTCGTCTACTACGGGGTTAAGATCCTGCACTACGATGCCGGCCTCATGCTGCTGGGCGGGATGATCGCCGCCATCGTGGAAATCCCGGTGCTGCTCCTCGGCGGCCGCCTGGGCGAGCGCTTCGGTGCCAGCCGGGTGATCATCTACGGCGGCCTCGTCTCCGCCGTCGTCGCCGTCCCATCCTTCATGCTCATCTCCAGCGGCAACAAGGTGCTGGTGATCCTTGGCATGGTCCTCGCCGTGGCCGCCCTGTCGTTCCCGTACGCTGCCTCCGGAACCGTACTGACCGGCCTGTTCCCGGCCCGCACCCGCTACACGGGGGTCGGTTTCGCCCAGAACGTGGCCGGCATGATCAGCGGATTCATCCCGCTGGCCGCCACGGGCCTCGTCGCCTCGGCCGCCAACCACTGGTGGCCCGCCGCAGCGATCCTCATCTTCCTGTCGCTCTTCACCGCGGTCGCCGGCATCATCGCGCCGCGGATGAGCGTGAGCCTGCCCGGCTTCAAGCACTGACCGACCTTCAAACACTGAGTGACCTTCAAACACCGCGCGACCCGTCCCACCCCAGTCCCCCCAGTACGACAGGAAAGAATCACCTCATGCCACAATCAGCCGGCCATCTTCTGGTCCGCCAGCTCGAAGCCCATGGCGTGCCCCGCGTCTACAGTGTTCCCGGCGAGAGCTTCCTGGATGTGTTGGACGGACTGCATGATTCCCCCATCCACACCGTGGTCGCCCGCCAGGAAGGCGGCGCCGGGTTCATGGCCCTGGCGGAGGCCCGGCTCACCGGCATGCCCGGCGTCGCCATGGTCACCCGCGGTCCCGGCGCCGCCAATGCAATGATTGCCGTGCACACGGCGTGGCAGGATGCGACGCCGCTGATCCTGTTCGTGGGCCTGATCCCGACCGCGGACCGGGACCGGGATTCCTTCCAGGAATTCAGCCTGACCGGCTGGTTCTCGACCACCGCCAAGCGCGTCTTCGTCCTCGACGACGCAGACCGGACCGCCGAGATGGTCGCCGAAGCGATGCACCTGGCAACGTCGGGCCGGCCCGGTCCCGTCGTCGTCGGCCTGCCCGAGGATGTGCTGGTTCGCACGACGGCGGCAACCCCGGTTCCGCCGCGCGTGGCCGGAAGCGCGACGCCGTCGGTCGCTGAAATGGGCGAGGTGGCGGCCCGGATGTCGGCCGCGGCCCGGCCACTGATCGTGGTGGGGGGCGAGGACTGGAACGAGCAGTCCGGCCGGGCACTGATGGATTGGGCGACGGCCGCCCGCGTGCCGGTTGCGGCGGACTGGCGGGCGTACGACGTCGTCCCTCACGACGGTCCCGCATGGGCAGGCTGGCTGGGGTACGGCAGGGCCGACACCCTGGCCCGCCGGCTCGATGAAGCCGATCTGCTGGTTTTTGTGGGCTCCGGCCGCTCCGATGTGATGAGCGACGGTTTTACCCGCGGCGTCGGGGCGCAAACGGTGCTGGTGCTGCCGGATCCGGAGGCCACCATGCACGCGGGCCGGATCGACCAGCACCTGCTCACGTCGGCGTCCACGTTCGTCGCATCCCTGCCCGCAGCCGATGCCGCACGGGGAACACGAGGGACCGGCTGGATGGATGAGCTCGCCGCGGACCAGGAACGTTTCGCGACCCCCCGCCCGAACGGCGGCACCGGCGTGGATCTCGCCGGCGTGGATCTCGGTGTGGCCTTCGAGGTGCTGGAGCGCCGGCTGCCCGCAGACCGGGTGCTGACCTACGGGGCCGGCAATGCAACGATCTGGGGTCACCGCTATCTGAGCCACCACGGCGCCCGTTCCCTGGTGGGCCCGCGGAACGGCGCGATGGGCGTGGCCGTGCCCGCCGCCGTCGCCGCTTCCCTGGTCTATCCGGAGCGCCAGGTGGTGGCGGTGTGTGGGGACGGTGATTTCTTCATGAACGCCCAGGAGCTGGCGGTTCCGTTCGCCCACGGCGGCACCCCGCTGGTAGTGGTGATCGACAACGGGATTTACGGCACGATCGTCCAACACCAGCGCGCGCATTACCCGGGGCGCCCTTCCGGCACGCAGATGACCAACCCGGACTTCGCCGCCTGGATGCGCTCCTTCGGCGGATACGGCGAATATATTGAACACACCGGGGACTTCGAGGATGCACTGGAACGGGCACTGGCCAGCGGGCTGCCCGCGCTGCTGCATCTGCGCACCGACCCGGACGTCCTGGCCCCGCCGGCGGATAACGGGTACGCCGCCCCGCAGGGGACCCGATGAAACTGGACCTGATTCTCCGTGGCGCCCACATCATCACGCTCGAGTCGGAACGTCCGACGGCGTCCAGCGTGGGAGTGCTGAACGGGCGCATCGTCGGCTTCGACGAAGAACTGGACGGGTGCACCGCGACCCGGGTCGAGCAGCTGGAGGGTGCCACCGTGGTACCCGGGTTCATCGACGCACACTGCCATACGACGTGGTGGGGCCTGGGACTGAGCGCCGTCGATCTGGAACCGGCACGCGGAATGGAAGAACTCTATGCCCTCCTCGAGGCCGAGGTGGAACGCCTCGCCGATGATCCCGGTGAATGGGTCAAGGGCACCGGTTTCAACCACAAACACCACGGCGGAGCGTTTCCCGATATTGACCGGCTCGATGCCATCACCGGGGACCGGCCATTGTATCTGCGCCACGTCTCCGGTCACTCCTCCATCACCAATACGGCCACCCTGCGCCTGGCCGGGGTTTTCGCGCCCGGATTTGAAGATCCCGAGGGCGGGGCGGTGCTGCGGACCGCCAACGGCTCCCCCACCGGCGTCGTCGAGGAATCAGCGCAGGCCCTCATCCAGAACCTGCTGCTGCCCTACTCGATCCCGCAGATCGTCAAGGCCCTGGACGATGCCACCACCCGGTACGCGGCAGAGGGCATCACCAGTTTCACCGAGGCCGGGATCGGCGGCGGCTGGATCGGCCACAGTCCCATCGAGGTCCAGGCTTATCTCAGCGCCCACCGCGCCGGGCGGTTGCGGGCCCGCGCCCAGCTGATGCCGGCCCTTGACGCGCTGCATCCGATATCCGCCAACGCGGCGGACATGCACGGGAAAGGAACCGGGCGGGGCCTGGATCTGGGGACGATTGCCGGTTTCGGCAACGAATGGGTCTCGCTGGGCCCGGTGAAGGTCTTCATGGACGGATCCCTGCTCGGTGCCACGGCCGCCGTGACCGAGGACTATTGCGGTCACCCGCACAACACCGGCTATCTGCTCGAGAGTCCACAGGCGTACCGGGAAAAGGTCAGCGACGCCTACCGCGCCGGCTGGCCTATCGCCCTGCACGCCATCGGGGACGCCGCGATCGACCTGGCCCTGGACATCATCGGGCACTGCCAGGACCGGTACGGCCGCAATTGTCTGCCCAACCGGATCGAACATTTTGGCATCGCCCGCCCGGACCAGGTGGAACGGGCCGCCGCGGCCGGTATCGCCGTCACTCCGCAGGCCGCGTTCATCGGGCCGCTCGGCGACCAATTTGCCGAACTCGTGGGGCCGGAGCGGCAAGGCTGGCTCTACCGCGGCCGCTCCCTGGTCAATGCCGGAGTGTTGGTCGCCGGGAGCTCCGACCTGCCGGTGGCGGACAACAACGTGCGGCGGGGTATGCAGTCCTGGGTGGACCGGACCACCGAGAACGGCCTGATCCTAGGCGGCGCCGGAGAGGGACTCACCCCGGAGGAGGCGCTGCGCACCTATACGGAATGGGCGGCCATGGCCACCGGGAACGACGGCGACCGCGGCACCCTGCGGGCGGGCAAGCTCGCCGACTTTGTGGTGCTCTCCGGTTCCCCGCTGACCGCACCGGACATCGGTGCGCTCGACGTCGTCGCCACCATTCTCGGCGGCACGTTTACCTATCAGCAGCATGCGGAAACCCCAGCTCTTCTCCCGAACGGAGTCAGCAAATGACAACATCCCCAAGCCGTGACAATGGGTCCCGGGACAATAAATCCCGGGACAGTACGTTCCGGGACAGTACGTTCCGGGACAACGCATTCGTGGCCGATTTCCGGTCGATGAGCACAATCGGTGCCACCGCGGGCGGCGGGGTTGACCGGCAGGCCGGCACCGCCGCGGACGGGCAGACCCGCATCTGGTTCCGCGGGCTCATGGAGGGGCACGGGTTCGCGGTCCGCTACGACGAAGTGGGCAATCAGTTCGCGCTCCTTGAGCTCGCCCCCGGCGCCCCGTACGTGGCGATCGGATCGCACCTTGATTCACAGCCGTTGGGCGGCCGGTTTGACGGCGCCTACGGGGTGCTCGCCGGCGCGCATGCCGCCATCGAGCTCATGGCGCAGGCTGCGGCCGGCGAGGGTGAGCCGATGTTCAACATCGCGGTAGTCAACTGGTTCAACGAGGAGGGGTGCCGCTTCAAACCGTCCATGATGGGCAGCTCCGTCTTCACCGGAAAGATCCCGGCCGAACAAGCCCTGGCGACCAGCGACCCGCACGGGGTGACTGTCCGGGAGGCACTGAACGCCATCGGCACCCGCGGCGACTTCCGGCTCGACGTCGCCGCGTACGTGGAAATCCACATCGAGCAGGGGCGCTCGCTCGAAGACGCCGGCTTGAGTATCGGCCTGGTTGAATCGACCTGGGGGGCGAATAAGTACGAGTTCGTGGTCCACGGGGAGCAGGGGCACACCGGGGCCACCGTGATCAAGGACCGCAAGGACGCCCTACTGGGGGCCTCCGCGCTGGTGGTCGCGGCCAGGGAGATCGCCAACCGGTTCAGCACCGACGAGCATATGGTCATCACCTCCTGCGGGGAGTTCACCGTCTTTCCCAACTCCCCCGTGGTGGTGGCCAGCCGGGTGGACCTTCTAGTGGACGTGCGCAGCACCGATCCGGACGTCCTGGCGGCGGCCGATGCCGAGCTGCACCGGCGGGTGGCCGAGATCGAGGCGTTTGCCGATGTCCGGATCGAACGCGGCGCCGAGCACGCATGGGACGCGAAAACCTACGATCAGGCGGGCATGAAACTGGCCGCCGCCAGCGCCGGGAAACTCGGTCTGGGGTATGGCGTGGTGCGCACCCTGGCTGGACACGATTCCACCAACCTCAAGGACATGGTGCCCACCATCATGCTCTTCGTGCCCAGCGTCGAGGGCATCTCCCACAACGAACGCGAGCTGACCAGCGACGCAGCTTCAAGTTTCTTTCCTTTGACAGTCAGAAACCTAGACGGAAAGCGGCGTGCGCTCGTTAAGGCGCGCCAAAAGGACCCACGGAAGAGTCAGGAGAGCCGGTATTCAGGCGTATTTGGGGCGGACGCCAGCAGCCGGATTTGCACTGCGCGACAGATAGACCGCTTATAGGTGCATGGACGCTGCCCCAGCTTCATCCTCAGCCACACCTGCAACAGCACGCGTTCCGAAGTGTAATTCCCGCCGGCCAAGTCAGGAATACCATTCGCCTCTGGTTTCAATTCACCCTGACACGTATGGTGGGTCATCAGGGAGGCACGAGGTAAGGACTCACGGTCTTATGGACAACGCACCAGGAATTAACAGTCAGATTCCGGCTCCCGTGCGCGCTACGCGTGGCAGTGCTGGTGCCATAGTCATGCTCGTGTTGGGCTCGCTCGTGGCAATGATCGGTGTGGCGGCCATCATTGGCGGCTCCGTGCTGGGCTGGACAAATTCGCAGCAGCAGGACGATGGGTACATCGACTCCCCGACAGGGTCGTTCTCCGCCGATTCCTACGCGTTGACCACGCCACCGCTCAACGTCGTCGCGGACCAGGATATGCTCGCCGGGGCCTCTTTCAACGTCGGCAGGATCCGGCTGCAAGCCACCTCCACTACCCCTGGCGGCCAGGTCTTCATCGGCATCGGAACACAGGCGGACGTCGACCGATATCTTGCCAACGTGCATTCAAGCGAGGTCACTAAAGTCGACTCCGCACCGTTCCGGGTGCGCTACCGCGACGTGCCGGGAACTGCGACGCCGACTCCGCCTGCCGCGCAGGGGTTCTGGGCTGTTTCCGCATCGGGATCAGGCACCCAAGAGATCGTTACGGATCTGCGCAGCGGGCATTGGGCCGTCGTCGTCATGAACGCGGATGCCAGCTCTGGTGTCTCCGTGGATCTGCGGGCAGGATTCCACTCCGACCTGATCGGGCCTCTGGCCATCGGTCTGATTATCGGCGGCATCGTGTTCCTGCTCATCGGAACCGCGCTCATCGTCGCCGGTGCGACCGGGCTGGGGCGGCGACTGCAGCCGTTGCCGAACGGCACGCGAACCTGGTCGTCCGCGGGGACGGTCAACTCCATCGGTACCGCGGGTTTGACCTCCCCCGGCCCGAGCGGAGGCAATAATGCTGTCTCTGCGAAGGAAGGCCCGCCCTACCCGGCGCGGCTCTCCGGGCATTTGGATCCGAGGCTTTCCCGGGGGCTGTGGCTGGTCAAATGGTTTCTGGCCATACCCCACTTCATCATCTTGTTCTTCCTCTGGTTCGCCTTCGCAGTGTCCACGATCATCGCGGGATTCGCCATCCTTTTCACCGGCCGTTATCCGCGGAGCCTCTTCAACTTCAACGTGGGCGTGCTGCGCTGGAACTGGCGGGTAGCGTTCTATGCCTACTCCGCTTTGGCTACGGATCAGTACCCGCCGTTCACCCTCGCGCAGACCAACTATCCCGCCGACTTCGAGGTTGACTACCCGCTGCGGCTCTCGCGCGGACTCGTCCTGGTCAAATGGTGGCTGCTGGCAATCCCGCACCTGCTGATCGTGGCTGTGTTTAGCAGCACAGCATGGTTTTGGTGGGGACACACCGGCGACTGGGTATCGGGCCAGGACACCCGTGCGGGGCTGTCGTTGCTGGCCATTCTGGTACTCATAGCAGCAGTCATGCTGCTATTTACCGGCCATTACCAGCGCACGCTGTTCGATCTGATCATGGGCGTCAACCGGTGGATCTTCCGCGTGATCGCCTATACCGCGCTCATGCGGGACGAGTATCCACCGTTCCGGCTCGACCAGGGCGGGACCGATCCCGGACAGGGCGGGCAGACACGAGATCGCTTATTGCCGCCGGACACCTCACCCACCCGAATCTCCGATGCTCCGGGAAACGGTGTGGAGCGCGGACTCCAACGCGGCGGTGAGGAATGAGAGGTCGGGCACGAGGTCAGGGTCCACGATGACGGTGATCATCACGGTGCCGGCGTAGGAGAGCGCCGCGAAGGCGACGCTGACGTTGCCGGCCGTCACCGTGACGGGAATCAGCGCGGAGATCAGCGCCCCATTGAACTGCAGCGGCTGCTCGGGTCCGTGCAAATTGGTGAGGAACGTGTTCACCAGCCGCTGCCGTTCCATGAACCAACGGAGCATCCCGAAAAAATCGAGCAGCCGGAACGCCGGTCCAACCAGCAGGGCCGAGGAACCGCGCGTCGTCGACTTCTGTCCCCGGGTCATTGAGGCAATCTCCGCCAGCCGCGTGCCGACCGGACGGGTCATCGATACCCGCACAGACATGACGCCCACGTCGTTACCCAACGCGTTCGTCGTCGTGGATTGCCGTGCCGAGACCGGGACCGAGACCACCAGCGCTGGCACGTTCTCGCCCCGGTGGTGCAGGAGATCGTTCAGTGCTCCGGTGACCGCAGCCAGCAGCACGTCGTTGATCGTGGCACCATGACTGTGGGCCGCGGCACGTACCGGCTCCAACGCGACCTCAACAGTCGCGAACCGGCGCCGCGGACCGGTAGGCACGTTGAGCGAGCATCGCTGAACCGCAGCCGGACGACGACGGCGGGTCCCGAGTTCTGCGGCGGCGGCGCGGATCCTGCCCACAGCCCCGGGGAGCCGACGGATCGCCAGCAGACGGGCTGCCGTGGCTTCGGCCAGCAGCTGGCCGTTGGTAGGCCGCGGCCTGGCGGGTTCCGCCCGGGCCGGATGCGCTCCGTCAACCAGATCATTAAGGACCGCGAGGCCGCCGATCCCGTCGGCCAGGACATGGTGGAAGACGACGACAAGAGCCACCTGGCCACCGGCCAGCCCCGTGACGAACACTGCCCGCCACAGGGGCCTCGACCGCGGCAGAGGCCGGGCAATCGCCGCCGACGCCTCCTCGAGCAGGGCGGCACGATCTCCCGGCGGGGTGCACCGCACCCGATCCAGATGCGCGCCGACGTCGAAGTCGGGAACATCCACCCAGATCGCGCGACCACAGCCCCACGGCGGGTCCACCAATCGCTGGCGCAGCCTGGGAATCGCTTGTACCCGCTGCATCAACGCGGCCTCGGCAGCAGGCAGATCAAATCGGTGACCCGCGTCCAAGACGATGATCATGCCTATGTTCATCGGTGCCGGCCCCACGTCCGAGGCCAGGTCCATCAGGTCTCCAGGGCCGACCCGCTCCACCCGCGTGCGCCATTTCACACCTATGATGCTCCCATACCGGCAGCAAACGTGAAGTCGGTACGCAACGGGGGCCGAGTCTGCGGAGTTGATAATAGAACTTGGATGTATAGATATGCGGACTAACACAACACGGGAGTACTATTACATCTAGAGGGTAGGTGCATTTTGATGATGGGGACGGCAGAGCAGCTGGGCGAACACTTCCGCCAGTGGCGAATTATGCTCGGTCTCAGTCAGGACCTCGCCGCCGAACGCGCCAATATCTCACTGCCGACATTGCGCCGCATCGAACGTGGCGACAGCGGCGTCCGTCTGGGCAACTTCCTCGCCTTGGCGCAGGTACTCAATCTCACCGCTCGGCTTAACGAAGCCACCGACCCGCTGAACACAGACCTGGGCCGGATGCGGGCACACCTTCTGGGGCGGCAACGCGCCCGGAAGCATACGCCATGACTTACGAAGTGTGGATCGACTGCCGGCAGGTGGGTGCGTTCACCGTCGATGTGCGTCCCGGTTTCCAGAAACCATCGCTAACGTTCGCATACATCAATGAGTGGCTTTCCGATGACCGTGCCTTTGCAATATCCCCTGACCTGCCACTGCAGCGGGGGCCGCATACGCCGGCCGCACATCGAACCACCTTCCTCGCCTTCGATGATGCAGCGCCCGACAGTTGGGGCAGGGGCTTGATGGACGCTGAGATACGCCGCCGTGCCCGTGAAAACGGGGTGTCATTCAGATCACCGACCGAGATTGAACGCTTGCTCGCTGTCGACGACGAGACGCGACAGGGCGCCCTCCGTTTCCGTAAGGACGGCCGGTTCCTCTCTGTCGAGTCCGGGCGTGCAGGCATCCGGGAACTCCCAATGCTCACCCGCGCAGCGCAGCGCTTTGCCGACAGCGGCGAGATTGACGATGAAGTCCGTAAGCTCATCCGTGTCGGGTCATCGACCGGCGGCGCCCGGCCCAAAGCGTGGGTGCGCGATGAGGACGGTGGGATGCACCTGGCCAAGTTCCCACGCACCTCCGATGTCATCGATGTCTCGGCCTGGGAACTCACCGCGATCAAACTGCAGCGTCGCGCCGGGATCCGTGTCCAGCCATCCTCAACTGTCCCCCTCAAAGAGGGGCAGTCCGTGTTCCTTACCAGCCGGTTCGATCGCGCCGGAGTTCGGCGCATCCCGTACATGAGCTTTAAGAGTGCGTTTGCGGTGACCGAGAACGATCGGCCGGACTACGCCACGCTGGCCAGGAAGGTGGCCGCGATCTCCGCAAGCCCGCACGCAGACACTGCCGAACTGTTTTCCAGGGCGGCATTGATCAGCATGGTCAACAACATCGACGATCACATGCGCAACCACGGCCTTCTCTACGATGGCAGCGGCTGGCGCCTGTCTCCGTCGTTCGACGTCAACCCGTCAAGGAACGGGGGCTCCGACACGCCCCTTACACCCGAGGATGACCCCGGTGACCGCGACATCAGGTTGCTGATCAGCCACGCCGACAACTTCCGGCTCACCTACGACGAGGCGGTCCGGCGCATCCAGATCGTCGATGAAGCGGTATCACACTGGCACGAGGACGCGGTCGCTTCGGGAGTCGCGCCGGACGCGCTGGACTCGATGTCTAACGCATTCGAGGGAGAGAACCGGAACCGTGCCGCCGGGCTCCGCGGCGACACCAAGACGACGATCGACTTGGCGCCGAGATCACCGCAGGCTGGATCATTTGGCGAAGTGTGGGTCAAGCCTCACACCAGGCGCGGCCGATTCATTGAGGGACATTACCGGCGCCGAGCCCGGTAAGCTGGGCCGCCGTTACGCGGCAGCCGGAACCTTCGCCTCTGCTGAACGGCTGCACCGGCCGGCCACCTTGATCCGCGTCTTCATCCCTCGGCTGGCACTACCCTGCGCGGCAGCTTCCCGGACCTTCGGTGGCAGCTCGGGCTTGAACTCCATGCCGTCCAGTACGTTGGATCCGGCAGCCACAATTACCTGATGCGCTGCAAGCACGGTGCCGTCGGACATGTGGACCAGCGCTCCGCCGTCGTTCTCTCGTCCCGGCGCCGCAGATAAGCCCCCCTGTCGCCGTGCCGTGGAAGCGAGGACGATGAATGATTGGGGCCCGACAGCGAATAGGAACGCACACCAATGAGCCGGTTTCGAAATTACTGGTACGACACCATCAGCGCCGGGTGGGCCAAGCGGATCACCGCCCGTAAGGACTCGGCGGTCTGGCCCGTGCTGACGTTGTTGGCAAGCCGCCCTTTGGTAAACGCGGCCGTCCTGGAGTTCGAGCTGAGCCTGGACTACATGCGCATGAAGCGGGCCATGGACACTCTGACCAAGGCAGGAATCGTCGTCGGCGTCGACAAATTCAAACGGGACCGTTTTCTGGCGGGCCCCGGAAATGCTGGAGGCTGTGGATGCCTTTGCCGAGCGCGCCGGAAGGCGGCAGCGCTCGGAGGATCCACCACCACCTGCCACTCGCAGCATAGGGCAGGATCAGCCGGAGCCAACCAACTGAGTCTCTGTCAGGACCGATTATGGTGTCCGCAGGCGTTGGGTTGATCCGGGCGAATGAACAGGGATTCCTCAGCGGCGATAATGCCCTGGGCCCGGTCACGGTCCCCCAGCTTGACCAGGATGCCCGCCACATGGGTATTACCCGTCTCCGTGCTGACAACCAGGATCCCGGCAATCTCCGCATTGGTGCGGCCCTGGGAGAGTTGGCGCAGTACATCCGTTTCACGCTCCGTCAGCCGCGCTCGATCCAGACCCCCGACCGCCGCGCCCAAATATTCCTCGTCCAGCCGGCGCATTGTCTGCGGGAAACGGAATGCTCTGCCAGTCCATCACGGTCCGGATCGCCTGGCTAATTTCGGCCGGCGAACCCGTTTGAGCAGGAAACTGTCCGCTCCGGCGCGCAAGGCCTCGTAGACACAGTCGTCGCTTTCAAAGGTGGTCAGTCAGGATCAGGATCTTGACCGGCTGCCGCCCTGGGGCGAGCAATGCCGCCGTTGCGGCAAGGCCGTTGACTTGTGCCATCCGGACATCCAGCAGTACCAGGTCCGGCAGGGTTCGAGCTCACCAGTCCCGGTGCCCCGGACCCGTCGGCTCCTTCACCGACCACCTGAGGCACTGCTGGAAGCATCGCGAATGGCGACCTCCCGATAAAATTCGGCGAGGCCTGCAAGGTCCACCTGACCCGTTGACGTCGGCGGTAATCTCCAGCCCGGTACGCCGGTTCTCCCGCAGTAAATCATCTAGCTGCCCCAACGACAGCGACGGGCTGGGCGAGTTGGGCCCGGCTGGCTTGGCGCCAGTCCTGTCGGTCCCAGCCGGACCAGTTCGTTTCGCCGGGCCAGCTGCAGGGCTTGCCGCTCCGACTGCTGCAACTTTTGGACGGCAGCGGATCCCTGCGGCACAACGGTCCAGGCGGGTAATTGAGATGCCACCGCGTCCAACAACCGGAGCTCTTCACTGGGCCTTCAGCCGGCTTCTGCGTCGCCCCGAAGCCCCACAACGACGTCGTCCCCGCGTGTTCTCTATTATTCTCTAACTATGTCTAATAAATTCCGAAGACCGAGCCAGACTTTGCTACATGGAAAGTGAACTCAATCCGTACGCGCCCGGGTCCGGCTTGCGTCCGCCTGCCATGACCGGGAGGGACCGGGAAATCGAGGCTTTCGAGCTCATGATTGCGCGCAGCAAGAGACATCTTCATAATCGCGGCATGATTCTCTCAGGGCTCAGAGGGGTCGGCAAGACGGTTTTGCTCAACTCCCTTAGGCACAGGCCGACCACAAGGGATGGTTCACTGTAGGGCTGGAAGGCCAGCTAGGAAGTACGGGCGCTGCGGCCGTACGGGAAAAATTGGCCCGGGAGCTTCTTTTGGCCGCCCGAAAACTGGTCAGGCTCACGACGAAGGAGCGCGTCCACGAAGCTGTCCGCAGCATCAGTTCTTTTTCCGCCACCGTCGGCGTCTCCGGGGTTGAATTCGGATTCGACAGAAACCCTGCCGAGCCGACTCCGGAAAGATCGAAATCGATCTGGAGGAAATGCTCGAGGACCTGTCCCTGGCGTTGAAGTCAGAACATGCCGCCGTTGCCTTGTTTATTGACGAGATGCAGGACCTTGATAAGGATCTCCTGCTAGCCCTGATAGCCGCACAACACGCCGCCGGCCAAAGAGAGTGGCCCTTCTACATCATCGGCGCCGGACTACCGAACCTTCCGTCCAAGCTCAGCGAGGCACGCTCCTACGCTGAACGCCTATTTGACTACCGACAAGTCGGTCCACTGAATCCGGAGGCTTCGGCACGCGCTTTGGAAGAGCCAGCCGTCAAATTCGGTGCCCGGTTCCAGCCTGAAGCCGTCAACACCCTGGTTGAGGCCGCTGACGGCTATCCCTACTTCATACAGGAGTTCGGGAAGGCCATCTGGGACATCGCCCCCGCGACACCCTTTTCGAAGGAGGACGCCGACCTGGCCATCGCCGCTGGCCGATCGCAACTTGACGCTGGATTTTTTCCATCCCGATGGGAACGGGCGACCAAGAGTGAACGAAACTATCTGCGCAGCATGTCGCAAGACGGCGATCGGGGCTCAAATACCGGGGTACTAGCGGAGCGCCTAGGCACCAGCCAGAACAAGCTGGGCCCTGCACGCGCCGGCCTGATAGCGAAAGGACTCGTCTACGCCGCTGAGCACGGCCAAATTGCATTCACCGTCCCGGGATGGCCGCCTTTATCCTCCGGCAGTATGACGATCCCGAATAGCTGAGCACGCTCTGGATCCTGAATTTCCCGCAATTCCACAGGCCTACACGGTCCCCGGATCAAGGCGGAAGAATGCTTCACGCAGGAGCTGGGTGGTGTCAAAGCGGACGTTGACGTCGTTCAGCCGGATCAAACTTAATGCTGTCCTATCAAGGGTGGTTAGGTTCAGCGGAGGCCCCTAGCGCCGCATACACCGGCCGCAAAATTTCGGCAAGCGGACGCGAGCGGACCGTGACATCCACCGGCGGAGCCTGGTCCACCAGCAGTGACCCGACCGCAGAGCTGCGTCGCATAGGGACCGGCACCGGCGGGACGAAGAAGGTGTCCAGTACTTCCGTGAGAGGGGAGCCCGCGTGTCCCGCGTTCCCGCTAACGGCGTCCGGCGCGTGCATCCGCCCCAGCAGGTCCTCGCGTTCGCGTCCGCGCCAGGCGAGGATCCGGAACGGGTCGTCGTCGAACTGCTCGGCCAGCAGGTAGAACACCGCCGCCAGATGCTTGCATGGCACTTCCCAGTCGGGGCAGGAGCAGTCCAGGCTCAGCTCTGCTGCGTTTCGGGGGAAGAGCGACAGACCGACGGCGGTAAAAACGTCTTCGATGTCGGCGGGCATCTCCCCCGCCAGCAGGGTCGCCACATACCAGGCGTTGCCGGCGAGCGCCTCCTCCACCGCAGCCCACTCCACCTTCCCGAACGCCGTGAGACCGATCCGTACGCGGTAGGGCTTTGCCCGTGAACCCTGGACGCTCGCGGCGACGATGCCGGCATCGATGTCCAGCGAGATCACCTGCCCGCGCCGGGCGTAGTTGCGGCCACGTTGCAGGCGCCCACCCACACCAAGACTCTCCAGCACCTCGATGAACCGCGCTGACCACCAGCTCGTGCCGATGGCACCACGCACACTTCGGGCCTTGACACCGCCCTCGACACTGCGCGGGGCGGACGGCGGAAAGAACGGCGAATCGTAGCGGCTAGTCACCGACGGCCTCCTTCGACAGTGCGAACAGATCACGCAGGCTCGCGGTGGACAACTCGGTGAGCCAGCCCTCGCCGTCGCCCACCACCAGGTTAGCCAACGCTGCCTTCTCCTCAATCATGGCGTCGATCCGCTCCTCCAGCGTGCCCCTGCAGATGAACTTGCGCACCTGCACACGCCGTTTCTGCCCGATCCTAAAGGCCCTGTCGGTGGCCTGATTCTCCACCGCCGGGTTCCACCAGCGATCCAGGTGAATGACGTGGTTCGCGGCGGTCAGGTTGAGTCCGGTACCACCGGCCTTCAGTGAGAGCAGGAAGATCGGCGGCCCGTCGGCCGACTGGAACCGGCGTACCAGCTCGGTACGGTTCTGCCGGGAGGTGCCGCCGTGCAGATAGGCGACGTCCGTGTCGAAGCGGGCCGCGAGGTGCGGCAGCAGCATCTCGGCGAACTCGGTGTACTGAGTGAAGCACAGCACCTTGTCCCCTTCCGCCAGGATCTCCTCCAGGATCTCCTCCAGCCGAATCACCTTGCCGCTGCGTTGCCCGACGGCGGAGCGATCGTGCAACAACTGGGCCGGATGGTTGCATATCTGCTTGAGCTTCGCCATCGCGGCCAGCACATTTCCGCGGCGCTCGATTCCGTCGGACTCCTCGATTTTCTCCATCATGTCGTCGACGACCGACTGGTAAAGCGACGCCTGCTCACTCGTGAGGGTGTAGTACTGCTTGATCTCGATTTTTTCCGGCAGATCGTCGATGATGGCCGGATCGGTCTTCACACGCCGCAGGAGGTACGGCCGGGTGATCGCCCGCACCCTCTCCGCCGCTGCCTCGTCGCGATGGCGTTCGATCGGGATCGAATAACGGGTGCGGAACAGCTCCGCCGAACCCAATATGCCAGGGTTCAGGAAGTCCATGATCGACCACATCTCGCCGAGCCGGTTCTCCACCGGGGTTCCGGTGAGGGCGATCCGATGGGTGGCGGCAAGACGCTTGACGGCCTTTGCCGAGCGGGAGAGCCGGTTCTTCACCGCCTGCGCCTCATCGAGCACGATGCGGTTCCAGGTGATGGCCTCGAATTGCTCCAGATCGCGCGTCAGCGTTGTGTAGGTGGTGATCAACATGTCGATGCCGTTCAGGCCTTCGCCGAAGTCCTCTCCGCGCAACCGGTCCGGCCCGTGGTGCACCGACATCCGCAACCCGGGCGCGAATTTTGCGGCCTCAGCCTCCCAGTTGCCGATCAGCGACATCGGACACACCAGCAGGGTGGGACCGGCATCGGGATACTCCTGCCGGTGCACCGCCTCCAGTGCCAGCAGCTGAACGGTCTTGCCAAGTCCCATGTCGTCGGCGAGGCAGGCACCGACCCCGAGGGCGGCGAGGAAGTTCAGCCACGCCAGACCACGTTCCTGATATGGGCGCAGTGTGGCGCGGAAGCTCTCCGGCGGGGCGACCGGCTGAATAGTCGCGTCCGCCGAGCCGTCCAGCAGGGCTCCCAGCCAGCCGTCGGCGGTGATGCCGGCGACCTCCAGCGGCAGCTCGAGATCATCGGGATGAGTGGCGGCAAGGCGGAGAACATCGGCCACCGTGCCACGCCCCGTTTCCTCGCGCTGCAGGAAATCGATACCGCGGCGCAGTTGTTCGGGGTTGACCGTCACCCACTGGCCCCGCAGCCGAACCAGCGGGGCCTTCGCCTCGGCCAACGCGGCAATCTCCTCACCTGTGAGGGTGTGATCGCCCACGGCGAGGCTCCATTGGAAGTCGCACAGTTGCTCCCGGCCGAAGGCGGGCGCTTTGCCGGTATCATCGCCCATCGGCGTGGACGCCGAGAGCTTCAGGCCCAGCTTCGCGCGTTTGTCCCACCATGAGGGCAGCAGCACTGCGAAACCGGCCTCGTCCAGGGCGGGGGCAGCATCGCGCAGAAAGGCAAACGCGCCCTCAGAGTCAAGGTTGAGCCCGGTGGGGCGCGACTGCCGCAGTCCAGATTCCAGAGCCGGGTAGACGCGTACCGCCTTGCCCAATTCAGCGAGCAGCACCTCCTGCGGACGGCCAAGCCAACGGTCCAGGGCCCCGCCGTCGCGCCATACCTGTTCGGCCGCCACAATCAGGCTGGGGTCCGATGATGACTGGAGCAGGAACTCCAGCCGCCATGCGGGCACCTCCAGCGGTGCGCTGATGGAGACTGCGTCATCGGGTAACCCTGGCGAAAGGAGAGTGTCTCCCCCGGCAACCTCCGTGCAGAGAGCCTCGCTGACGGCCTCGCTGGGAGTCTCACTGGGAGCCTCCCTGAGCCGGAAGGTTGCACGGGCCGGAGCAGTGGCCTCCCGTACATACTCAGACCAAGGCGCGAGCCGCTGTTCCAGCTCGGCAAGCGCCGGTTCCGGCACCCGGATGCGGGCGTCTGCGGTATGAAGCGCCTCCAGCCATGCCTCAGCAGCGCGTGGTTGCAGTGGTTTCCGGCCCCGGCGAGGAGGCAACATCGGCATCTCGCGCGGCAGCCGGGCCCGAACCGCGGCATCAGTGAGGATGTCGAGGGCCGACGTGATAAGTGCCCCCGCATCCTCGGAGCCCGGTTCTGCCCGGAACGCGGCGGGCATGCCGGCAATGAGATCGCCGAAGGCGAGCGCGTCAGGCCCCCGCAGCACCGCCCGCCACCGGGCCTCGGCCACGGCGTCGTCGTCGTCGTCGTCGTCGTCGTCGTCGTCAGAATCATCGGACCCGTCGGAAGTCCAGGCGATCCCCGGGAGCACCCGGCCCCGTTCAGCGAGTTCGTCGGCAAACCGCCCCACTTCACCGAGGAACCGCGCGGAAGCCGCGATACGCACGTCGCCCAGTAACTCCGACCCGTCGCCAGGGAACAGCTCGGGAAAGAGCGCGGAAGCCAATCCGCTCGCATCATACCCACCGCCAAAGGCACTGAACACTGCCGGATTGACCCACACGACGGGCACCGTCCACGGCAACAGGGACGGACCGGTTGAGCTTGGCGGCCGCGGCGTGATCCGCACGAGCTCGGGCGAGTCCAGCGGCGAGCGCCGCAGCGAGGGCAGCAACAACGTTGTACTGCCGAGCTCGCCGGTCTGCATTGCCGCGACGACGTCGGCCGATGCGGCGAAGGGATGGGGTCGGGCGGCCTTCAGCCCCTGGTTTGCGCTTTTTACCGCCTTCTCGGAGTCTTCGGCCCACAGCCCGGGACCCCGGTTGAGCGACCAGAACGAGTGGAGCACCAGCAAGCGCGTTGCCTTTCTCGATGGATTGCGACACTCAAGACTACTACCCAAAGCGTTCGAACCGCTCCGAACGTGCAGATAACTGACAACAATAACCCTGGCACCGCCCCTCCGGCGCTGGGTTAGTTGCCGTCCCTTACTTCCGGGGCGCAGATATCGATCCGGATGTGCCGCTGAGGTGGAAGAGGACCAGTGACTGTGGCGGCCACGCTACCCCGCGTCGCGTGCCGGATCTGTGAGTTGCCGATCCAGTCGTAGCCACGGAAGGCATCGAAAACCGCCACGGGCGCAGTCCCGCACGGTTCCCACCTCGTGCGCGGGTCCGCGCAGGCTCCAAGGTGGACCAGAGCGGGATGGAACCGATTACGGCATCGATGCTGGCCGGCGCCCGGTTGTATTCGTAGGTCAGGGCGAGGTCCACGTCACCGGCAGCGAGCAGCGCAACGGCTTCGGTCGGCTCGTAATCGTTCACGACCACCTTCACATTGGGGTGGTTGTCCGCGAGTTTGGCGGCGACCGGCATCAGGGCCTTGCGGACGGCCGTAACGAAGCCTCCCGCCCGCACCGTTCCGGCAGGCTCCGCGTGGGGTCGAGTTCCGCCGGTGCGGTCTCGACCGCGGCAAGGATGTTTCACGCATGAGCGGCCAGAGGGCGTAATGCCGGAGTCAGCCGCACCCCGGCCAACCGGTTCCATTAGGACCACCTCATCGAGCTCACCGAACCACCGCACGACGACGGCTCCCGCACCGGTGTTCGAACGGACAACGGGGCGACTATCACGCTTGTTGATCCGTGTCTGCCTTCACGCGTAGAACCCCCGAACCATTCAATCCCTCAGCTCCAGACTTAATTATCCGACTCGCAATAGCGCATCCGGATTCCACATGCACGACGGTGACGATGCCTCACGCCGCGACTACGTCCACGTTGCACGGGACTTGCGCCGAATCAGGTACTCGTGAAACTTGGGTGCCGTGTATTCGTAGAGGCCTTTTTGCAGCCGATAGACCACTCCCTGGTCCGCTAGCCTGCCCATCAGGACGTTGACGTTGCCCTGTTTGCGGGAAGTGACCCTGTGTATGTCAGCCGTTCGCAGCGGTGGATAATCGCAGTCGCCGGTAAGCAGGAGGAGGTCCTGCTCGGCAGGGGTCAGGGAGTCGAGACGGGGTGAGTAGAAATCGTGGTCCAAACGTTTGAAGATCGCTTCGCGGAGACCTTTCAGCAGGTCCGCGGTCAGGACGTTCGATGAAGTATCGACGGCATCTTCCCAGAGCTCGGCGCCCCACAGCTGCACGAAGTACGGATAGCCTTCCACATCGTCGATCACGGCTTTGAGGAGGTCTTCACTGGCCTCTTTATCGGTGCCATCCAGTGGGCGAAGGAACGCTTCACGGGTCTGGTCCCGCGTAAGGAGGCCTACCTCTTCTCCGCGGAACATCCGCTCGCTATAGGTTCGAGCCTTGAGTAGGTTCGCGATCAAGGTTGGCAATCCGCAAAGCACGAGTGCAATCGGCACTTGCTGTTCCTGGAGCGTATTAACGGCGGCGACGAGCAGTGACAGCGGATGCTGCCCATCGCGGTCCTTGTCGTCCACGAGTACCTGTGCCTCGTCGAGCATCAGGACAAGGCCGGCCCTTCCGGATTTCACCGCGATCCGAGCCGTTTCCAGAAGGTCAGCGGCCAGGTTGGATTCCTTTGAGTTTGCCGCGCCGCCCAGGGATACGGTGACATCTTCAAATGTCATGGTCGCCAGCGCTCGCGCACCACTGATAACGGCCTCCGTCTTCTGGCGAAGACTCTCGGTCCGTGAGACTTGTGCCTGAACGTCCTGGAGAAGATCGTGGAGCACTCCGACGATGGCGTCTTCACGATTGTGGCGAGGCTCTAACTGCAGCCTGCCGACTGCCCAGTTGAGTTCCGCCTTTGTGACTTGTTCGAAGTGCTTGAGCAACACGGTCTTCCCCACGCCGCGGAGCCCGGTAATGCGATAGTTGGCCGGGATCTCGGGTGCACCCCTGAGTATCGCCCGCAAGATTCTTTCCTGATTTTGACGTCCCGCAAGAAAGAGAGGGGTGTTGGCCGCTCCGGGACGATATGGGTTTTTAATGGGAACTCCCCGGCTACTCGGTACTTACAAATTATTGTTATTATTGATCATTATAACAGGTTTCCTTTAGAACCGAATAGCCCGGGTAGTTGAGACCGGACGCGCAGGATCGGCCGGAAGAAATCGGCCAGCTCTTTGGTGGCCGAAAGCGGCATGACGTTCACCACGTACTGGTCCGGCCGCACCACGACGGCGGCCCCGCCGCGTTCGATACCGCGCGCTTTGAAGATGTTGCACTTGGGCTGGGAGTCGACATGGACGGGCCCTATTCGGTCGCCGTCGCCGTGGGCGGGGAGGCCGCTGGGCTGCGCGTGGCGCTGGCGGCAACCCGCGTCGGCGATGCAGTGTTCATGCACCACTTTGGGGATGCCTGGTCGCGTTCTGGCCGGCAGACGCACGGCCGGTATCCTCGGCCGAGCGGATTTCGGAGCGCATGTCGGAGCTGCGCCGCGGGCTGGCAGGCCCGACGGCGGGACTCTTCTCCCTGCCCGGTCCGCCCGGTTCGCCCGGAGCCTAGACCCTGGGGAGCCTGATCCTGACGTCGACCGTCCGGCAGATCTCGATGAGGCGATCGAGTCCGTCGCCGGCCCCGTACACCTTTACGGCACCCGCGCCTGGTTCCAGATCGCCGGGGTTAGTGACCCGGTCGCCGAACAGCATGTAGGCACGTTCTTCATTGTAGGCGCGGCTCATCCAGACGATTCCGTCTACGCCGTCGAGCCTATGAGCTGCTTCCGCCCAGGTGCGCGTCTGGTCGTCGTACCGCGATGGCGAAGCGGTCAGTTGGGCCGACGACGTTCCGAGGCGGGACAGGCCGAACCCCTTAAAGGAAACGAGCTGGAGCTCACGGCCCGTTGTCACCTGGCTCAGCACCTTGTCGACATAGTCCGTGGAGTCGACCACGCTTCCCCTGATCCTGTCGTGCAGGATCGTCTCCGCGATCGCACACTCTTCGCTCTCTCCGAGATGGAGCACCGGCACATGGGGACTTCCGAAGAACGAGAACCGAGAGTGTTTGACCGCCGGGCCGCCGGGGTGGAAAGCGTCGCCGACGTACTTGCTATCATGGACGCGCCAGAGAACTGTGCCGGCCGAGAGCTTCTCGATGATCGGGTCGAAGGGGTTCGGCGGCTCCCCGGGACCGCCGCTCACCAGGAATGTCCGCCAAGGTCGTAGGCTGCTGCGGCGACGACGTCATCCGGTTTCGTGCGCAGCATGTCCACCGGTCGTGCGTCGTCTTGGAGCATCCCGGTGGGCGCACAAATCCAGAAGAGCAAGTCCTCGTGCGCGACGCCCCACTCATTCGCTACGCGGATCAGCTCGGAAATGACAGGCAGAACGCCCAGGCCGTCGAACTGGAACTTGGGGAAGCGAACGCCCTGCTGGCCACGCCGGGCGTAGCCGACAAGCTGTCCCTTGGCGCGCATGCTCGAAGCGAGAGTTCGGCTCCGCTTCTTCCCCAACCGCTCAGCGACGCCGCCGCTGTCGAGCCAGCCGAACTCTTCCTCTATGACCCGCAAATCCTGCTCCTCCTGCGCGAGGGCATACGCAACTTGCGGGGAGACGGCGCGGCCTTCCTTAGCTGCGAGGGAGGGCGCCAAGGCAGCGACCGAGTTCGCGAGCTGGCTTACGAGCCGACCTGCGGCCTCCGTGGCCTGGATGAAGTCAGCTTGTTGTTCGACAACTTCGAGGACCTTTGGTATGCCCACCACCACGCCGTCGATGATGTCGGCCTTGATGGCACGGGCTTTCGGCAGCCGCTTCATTGTGACATCAAAGTCACCGCCTGCGATCACCTTGAAGGAGGCTGGGCTAACCGCGTCTCTGAAGTGCACCGAATAGGCCTCCCCGGTGTCGTCTGCGGGCGACTCCTCGATGAGTTCAATGGGCTCCCCGGTGGCCGCCGCGAGGACCTTGGCTCCGTCGGCGAGTACGATCTCTGCGGGAATGTCATCCTTTTCGATTACGAAGGCGATGACGGACCTGTGGCCCGACTCGGCGGAAGCCTTCCGGCTACCCCCATCCACTGGCACCCTCGTACGGTTCATACGAACAATGCTATCCGTTACAACCGTAGCTGTCGATCCTTGGTAGCGGGACGTGGTGCGCCTCCATCCCGCCGCCTAGCCGGGTTCACCACCGCGACGCCTTCCACACACTTTTTGCGGCGGCCACGATGTCGTCCTCACGCTGAGCGACTTCCTCTTCCTCAGCGCGCTGCTCGTGCATGAAACCCGGGAAAACTTGTTGCCGAGGCCATTCGGCGATCCAAAACGTTTACGACGACGACGGACCCTCCGAACGCGCGTTCCGCGGCCTTGCCACGGTGGTCACCAAGTACTGGGGTGGCCCTCCGTGGCCAGGCCGCGACCCTTGATGGTGTAGGCGAAAATGATGGTGGGCCTGGGCGGGTCGATCTTCTTGTAGGTGTCCAGCAGCAGCCGGATGTCGTGCCCGCCCAGGTCCCTGATCGCGGCGGACAGTTCGCGGGAGTCCAAGGTCCCCAAAAGGTCCGCCGGTTTGCAGGAAGAGCTGCTGCATACGCCGCCCCCACTTGCACGTGAGGACCTGCCAGTCAGCTGCCGCGAACATGCCCTGCAGGCGTTCGATCTGCACGTCCGGAATGACCCGGTCCCGGGATTGCCGGTTCAGGTCCACGATCCACAGCAGTTCCCCGAGCTGGCGTGCGGCCGGATCAGTGATGGCCTCCCACACCGCACCCCCATCCAGCTCGGCATCCCCCAGCAGACTGATGAACCGGCCGGACTTCGGGGTCTGCGGGAACTGGTCACGCACATACCGATGGGACGTCGCCGCCCACAGCGGGGCGGTGGCGCCGATGCCCACGCTGCCGGTCGAGAAATCCACCGTGTCCGGGTCTTTGGCGCGGCTCGGGTAGCTTTGCAGCCCGCCCTTCTCCCGCAGCCGTGGCATGTACGACTCGTCCAACTCGCCGAGCAGGTAGTTGATGGAGTGCAGCACCGGCGATGCGTGCGGCTTGACCGAGACACGGTCCTCGTTGGTGAGCTCGGCAAACCACAACGACGTCATGATGCCCACCATCGAGGCGCTGGACGTCTGGTGGCCGCCAACCTTCACCCCGGAGGAGTTTTCCCGGCCGCGGTTGGCTGCGTCAATCATCGCGGTGGACAGCCACAAAACGCGTTGGGCGATGCTGTCCAGCACGTCGCCGTCCAAGATGGCCGCTGCCGAGAGTGGCCGGCCGTTGACGGACGGCTCCTCCAACGCGGTGAGACAATCGGTGAGTTCGGTGCTTTCAATCATGACCGGTGGCGCCTTTCCTGGGACTCTGTGAAGCGGGTAGCGGTGGCCGGCGTCGTAAGTGTTTTAGCGTGTTTTAACGGAAGAGTCCGCTGTAGGCGTTGATGGCCGGTTGGCCGCCGGGGTGGGCGTAGAGCACGTTACTGGAGGCGGGGATGTCCTTGTTCTTGACCAGGTCGATGTGGCCGGCCATGGATTTGCCTTCGTATACCGGGCCGATGATCATCGCCTCGAGGGAGCCGGAGAGCCGGATGGCCTCCATGGTGGAGTCGACCGGGATGCCGTAGTAGTCGCCGGCCCGGCCTTCCATCACGGTGATTTCGTCCTCGCGGAGGTCCCGGTCCAAGCCGATCAGTTTCGCGGTGTGGCGGGCGATGCGGCCCACCTGTTCGCGGGTTTCCTCGATGGTGGCGGAGGCGTCGATGCCGATAATGCGGCGGGAGCGGTCCTGGCCGGACAAGCCGGCGATCATGCCCGCGTGGGTGGAGCCGGTCACGGCGCACACGATGACGGTGTCGAAAAAGACGCCGAGTTCCTGTTCCTGCTGCTCGACTCCGTAGGCCCAGTTGGCGAACCCGAGGCCGCCGAGGTGGTGTTCGGAAGCGCCGGCGGGATGGGGTAGGGCTTGCCGCCGGCGTCTTCGACGTCCTTGATGGCCTGTTCCCAACTGCTGCTGATGCCGATGTCAAAGCAGGCCTTGTCGAGGCGGACATCGGCGCCCATGATGCGGGAGAGCTGGATGTTGCCGACGCGGTCGGAGAGCAGATCGGGCCAGTCGACCCAGTTTTCCTGCACAAGCCGGGCCTTCATGCCGATCTTCGCGGCGACGGCGGCGACCTGGCGGGTGTGGTTGGACTGATGTCCGCCGATGGAGACCAGGGTGTCGGCGCCCTGGGCGATGGCGTCGGGGATGATGTATTCGAGTTTGCAGGTCTTGTTCCCGCCGAAGGCCAGGGCGCTGTTGCAGTCCTGGCGCTTGGCCCAGATCTTGGCGCCACCCAGGTGCCCGCTCAGGCGGGGAAGGTCGTGGATGGGGCTGGGACCAAAGGTCAGTGGCGCGTCACGCTGAGTGAAATTCAGGAACCTTCGGAAAAGTGTTGCAAAGATCACATTGGCGGTGTGTAATATATTGCATCCCCCACTTCGCTTGCATCAACGCGTCGTGGCGCCAGCAAATGATCAGAGGAGACTCTTGAGTGAGAACTGAAACTGCTTGCCTTGAATGGGTGGAACGGCTCATAGCCATTGACACCACTAGCGAACTGTCCAACATGCCCTTGATCCGGTTGGTGGCCGACGACTTAGCCGGCCAGGGCGTCAAGGCCCATGTCCGCCCGAACCGGACGGGAGAGAAGGCCAACCTGATAGCCACCATCCCTGCCGCCGACGGTTCCGTGACGGGAGGGATCGTATTTTCCGGGCACACCGACGTCGTTCCCGTTGCTGGCCAGGCCTGGTCAAGCGACCCCTTTGCCGCAACCGTCCGGGACGGAAACCTGTACGGCCGCGGAACCTGCGACATGAAGGGGTTCATTGGCGTCGTGCTCGGGCTGGTTCCGCGGATGCTGGAGCTGAAACTGCGCGAACCCATCCACCTCGCACTGTCCTACGATGAAGAAGTCGGTCTGCACGGCGGGGCCCAGCTGGTGGAGGACTTCCGTGCACTGGGACTGGCCCCGCGCGCCTGCGTGGTGGGCGAACCCACCGGCATGGAGGTCATCGGCTCCCACAAGGGCATTGGCATCGTGGACATCTTCGTCACGGGCCAGGCAGCCCATTCCTCCCTGGCACCAAACACCATCAATGCCGTCACCTATGCGGCCCGCTTGGTCACCTTTTGCGACGACCTCGCCGAGGAGTTCCGCGAACTGGGCCCGTTTGATGAGAACTACAACGTCCCCTTCAGCACCGTCAGCGTCAACCAAATGGCCGGCGGCGGGCTTGGCAACACGGTTCCGGCCACCTGTCATGTCCGGCTTGATTTCCGCACCCTGGCCGCCGCCGACCCCCAGGACGTCCTGCAGCGGATCCAAACGCGGGCGCTGGAACTACAGGAGCAGATGCAGCAAAAGAATTCGGGAACCGGAATCCAGGTGCGCGTGCTGAGCATGGCCCCGGGCCTGGAGACGGCACCGGACGCCGGGATCGTCGCTGCACTCGTGGCGGCGGGGGCCGAAAGCAACGGAGCCAAGAAGGCCTACGCCACGGAGGCGGGCTACTTCGCATCCATGGGCATCGACACCGTGGTGTGCGGTCCGGGCGACATCGCCCAGGCCCACACCGCGGACGAATTTGTTGCGCTGGAGCAACTGCAAAAATGCGAGCAAGTCATAACCGCCCTCGTGGGCTCCCTGGCGATGGAGTTGCAACGATGACAACTAAAACAGTGCCCGGAACAGGCAGCGGCACCTTGGACGCCCAGCAGCGGGTCCGTGCCAAAAGGGCGGTTGTTGCCGCATCCATTGGCAACGCCCTGGAATGGTACGACATCCTGGTGTACGGCTTCTTCGCCGTGGTCATCAGCAAGGTGTTCTTCCCCAACGACAACGCCTTCATCTCCCTGGCCCTGACGTTCGGCACCTTCGCCATCTCCTATCTGGTGCGGCCCATCGGTGCCATGGTCATTGGCAGCTACGGTGACAAGCGCGGCCGCAAGGCCGCGCTCAACCTGACGATTTTGCTCATGATGATCGGCACCACGGTGCTGACCTTCGCCCCAACCCATGCACAGATCGGTGCCGCGGCCGGCCTCATCGTGCTGCTCTCCCGCATGGTCCAGGGCTTCTCGGCGGGCGGCGAATTTGGTTCCGCCACCGCCTTCCTGACGGAAAATGCGGCCAAGCGCAAGGCGTTCTACGCCAGCTGGCAAGTGGCAACCCAGGGGGCGTCACTGCTGGCGGCCGCCGCGATGGGGTTCATCCTCACCGGGCTGCTCAGTGACGCCCAGTTGTCCTCCTGGGGCTGGCGTTTTGCCGTCGGCCTGGGCATGCTCATCGGACCGGTGGGGATGTACATCCGAAACAAAATGGAGGACACCCCGGAATTTACGGGCATGGAGACGCTGAAGTCGCCGCTGTCGGTGACCCTGCGCCACAACTTTCCCCGCGTGCTGACGGCGGCCGGATGCGTCGGCGTAGCAACCCTGTCCATGTACCTGCTGCTCTACATGCCGACCTATGCCATCAAGAATCTGCACCTGCCCTCTTACTCGGGATACCTCGGCGGTGCCGTGGGAGGGCTTGTCACCTTGATCTGTGCCCCCATGATCGGAAAGTTGGCCGACCGGGTCGGCTGCGTCACCGTCATGCGTCCGGCGGCCTTGGCCGGCCTGGTCCTGGTCTGGCCGCTGTTCGCCTTCCTTGTGTCCGTTCCAAACCTGCTGGTCCTGACCCTGATCCAGGGCATCCTCGGGCTGGTCATGGCGTTTTACTTCGCCCCGCTGCCGGCCTTGATGAGTTCCATCTTCCCCACCAACATCCGAACCACCGGCATGTCGCTCGCCTACAACATCGGCGTGACGCTGTTCGGCGGCATTGCCCCCATCGTCCTGGCTCTCCTGGTGGAGTCCACCGGGCTGCTGACCTCGCCCAGCTTCTATTACATGGTCATCGCAGCGATCTCCTTCGTGGCGCTGAACATCGCCAGGAAGAAATACGGGCAGGCCTGATCCTGGGCACCCCTGACGCGGCACCGGCGGTCCCGCAGGGCTGCCGGTGCCGCATTTGTTTGATCGGCTACGGCGGGGATACTTTGTGACCCCCGCGGCGTGACCCCCGCGGCGCTGTCAATGCAGGAAATCTCTCCCAGGCGCTGTCTGGCTCGGGTCATCATCTGCATGCCGTTTGAAGTAGACGACTGAATGCATATCATCACTGGATGGTGGTGAAACCTGGTAGAGGGATCGTCGATAAGTTCTCGGTGATGAGGCGACTGCGGAGCGACAACGAGTACCCGCAGCAGCCCGGGGACGCGGTGGTAGCCGAGGAAGCCATCGAACAGATACGCGATGCCCGGGAGGTACTGGATGGAGCCAGCAAGCTCATTGAGGTGATGCCTCCTTACGGGAAGTGAGCCCGATGGCGAAGTCATCTGTGCGGTGTTCAGCCCTTTGGGCGCGGATAGAAGACGTGGACGCCCTGTTGTCTGGAGCACCTTGGTCAATAGCGTCGTGGAGCCTGCCAGGATACCGATTGGGAAGGACGAGCACATCCCGCGGCGGCAAGCCGTGTCACGGCCTGCGGATCGAAGGCTCCGCGCATCACGGCTGTGACCTTGTTGTCGGGCAGCCACTCATCCACCGTGACGCCGTGGGTTTTCAGGCCTGTGGCAAGCGCCTCTATCTCCGACCGGACCACGTGCTCCAGCCCTGTCAGGTCACCACCGGCATCCCGGATCCGCCGCAGTGCCTTCGACATATCGATGACCAGGCAGACGAGCAGCTCATGGCTCATCGCCGCCCCGGCCGCGGCGATCAGGTCCAGGTACGCCATTGCCGTTTGCACCCGTGACCACGCCTGCACGGCGTATGCCTTGTCGTCATCATCCAGGAGGGCAAACGACGTTGTGCTGCAACGCAGAATCGCCACGACTTCATGCCCCTGACGGTCGACGACGGACGCCGCACCCTCTGCGGTCTGCCGCAACTCCAGCGTCCCCAACCCGCCCGGGAGCGCGAGCTGGCCCGCGGCCTTTGGTTGCTCGCGCTGGAACTGCACAACCCCGAACAGGACCAGTCCCAGCCACACCGGCGTCAAAATGAGCAGGGCCGGTGGCCCTCCTGGAAACGTCACCGACTGCAATGTGCGCGTATTTTCAGACATCCTTGTCCCTTTTCCGGTTCGACGGTGTTTGCGGGCGGCAACGACAACGGCTGCGTCGGCGGAGCCGGAACGTGGCGAGGTGCCGGCGCTGGCACCTGATGCGGCCCCTGTGGCTGAGTTTGCTGTCCGTGTGATGCTCCGCCCCTGTGGCGGAGCCTGCTGTCTGTGTGCTGTAGCGCTATCGGTTTGGTGCCCTGTCGTCCGCGCCATTGATAGATCCGGCGGCGTGAGAGTATCCGGTCCCGTTGTGTTGCTGCGCGAACTTGCTCGCCGAAGATTGGCTGTGGTCCCGAAGCGGTGTCCCTGCGCGCTTGACGTATGGCTGCCCGTACGTCTTGTTCCCCGACCCCGGCGGCAGGTGCGGGACGCTGGAAGTCAGCCGGCCGCCGTCGTGCTTCACGTCTTGCTGACCATGACCCCC
>CAJDTL010000018.1_pt1 | contig 41087 bp, 42 predicted proteins | sample 7389871 | NCBI WGS metagenome assembly CAJDTL01 (sample SAMEA7055650, study PRJEB34461) | soil metagenome | biome: terrestrial ecosystem; feature: Peninsula; material: soil | place: Antarctica | collected 2016 | reverse complement strand
GCCAACGACGGCAGGAAAGAGCGTACGGTGGTGAACCGGCGCATCATCTCGGCCGCCGTGTCACCCTCAGCGCCTTCGGGATCCACCAATTCGTTCACCACCTCCACCGCGGCGCGTAGCTCGGGCAGGGAAACCTGCTCGGCCAGCACCGAGGCGGCCTCCGTGCTGGAATATTCCGTGCTACCCGGGACCTCGACCAGTGTTTTCGCAGCCTTCGCCAGCTGCAGTGAGGCTTTTGACAAGCGCGGCAGGGACTTCAACCGGGCCGCAGTGGATTCCCTCGCTGCCCTGCGCAGAACACGTTCAGTGACGATGGCATCCAGGGCATCACACAAATCATCAGCAACCTCGGACGTCAACGCCCGCACCGCACAGAGCAGCGTCGCACCCCGGCGCTGACCCGACAACCCTGAAGTGCCGAGGCCTTACCCGCCAGCCCGTAGCGGGCCAGGGCATTCATCCGGCCCGAGGGTATCGTCTCCACATCGATAGTCCCGGCACCCAAGGCCCACAGACGGGCCAGCCGGTCCAGCTGCCGCAACAATTCCGGCACCGATACCCTTGACGGTCCAGTGCGCTGCCGCTCCCACGCAGTCAGCCTTGAACCGTCCTCAACGCGAAGCAGCTCTTCCAGTTCCAGGATCAAGGCGGGTCCGGCCGCGTCAACCAGCATGGAATAGAGGCGGTCATTTGCTCCGGAACGGACCTCAGAAACCAGGCGTGTCAACGTGGAGACGCCGGGCAGAAGGACCTTGCGCTCACGCAGCCAGGCCGCGCCCCGTTCAAACAAACACACCGGTCCCTCCGGCGACGTCCACGCCCGGGCCTCCAGGAACAGTCTCAACTCCTGGTGCCTGACCGGATCAGCGAATTTCCATGTACCCGTACACGGTGGAAATCTCCGCAGCGTGCTCGTAACCGGTCTGTCCCCGTTGCACGTAAAGCTTCAGCACGGAAGCATCCGCAATGCCCGGCTGCCCGGCCACGGATTCCACCACTGGCCACGGGACGGCCCGCGGATCCGTCAGAAACCGGCCGACCACCCGCACCGTGATCAGTTGGACAGCGAATCCCAGACGGTTGTGGATCCCCGGCGGCGACCAACTACCGACAGGTCGGCATCGTCCAACCAACAGAAACGTTCCAAGTCCTCCGCCGAGACCACATCAGGGAATCTGCCGAACCCTGCAGCCTGCTCATGACTTAGCAAATCGACCGCCATGCCACCCATTCAACAGGCACCGGACTCCTTAGCGTGAATTTCCGTACCGATCCTCCTTCAGACCCCAACTCGCCGGCCGTAGCGGAGCAACTCGCCTTCCGTAGCGTCCCTCGTCGGGTGGCTGACGCGCCTGGCGCCGGGCGAGGCGTCCACGCATCCGCGTTCGCACCGCGGCTCCTGTTACACCCCCGCGGCTAAACCCCGTAGACGGTCTGCCGCGCCTGGCTGTAGCGGCCGCGCACCTCGGCGCCCCATCCGCCGTCGGGCTCAAAACACGCCTCGATCCGGCGCTGCCACACCGGCAGCTCGCCGGTGGCGGCCCAGCCGGCCTGGCGGGCCGCGCCAAGAGCCACATACTCGTTGGCCACCGGCACCTCGACGGGCAGCCCGAAGACCGAGGCCGCCGCCTGCCGCAGCGATCGTGATTTGGCCCCGCCGCCGATCAGCAGCACCCGCTCGGCAGGCACGCTGTGCTCCTTCATCCGGTCGATCGCGTCGGCCAGCGAATTCAGCACGCCCAGAACCGATGCCCGGGCCAGATTTTCCGCTGTCATGTTTGAGCGGCTCATCCCCAGCAGACTACCCTGCGCATCGGGCAGGTTGGGCGTGCGTTCGCCGTCCAGATACGGCAGCAGGATCAGCCCCGCCGCGGCGGGGTCGGCGGCCAGGGCCAGCGCGTCCAGCGCGGGCAGATCGGTCTGCAGCATCTGCGCTGTCGCCGACATCACCCGCGCGGAGTTCAGCATGGCCAGCAGCGGCAGGTGTTTCCCTGTCGCATCGGCGAACCCGGCAATTTGTCCGGTCGGATCATGCGTGGGTGTGGTCGCCGTGGTGAAGACCGTCCCCGACGTTCCAATGGATACAACGATTTCGCCCGGCTGCAGGCCCAAGCCAAGGGCGGCGCCGGCATTGTCTCCGGCGCCGGCGCCCAGCACGGCATGTTCCAGACCCCAGGACGGCAGCACCGGGCCGCCCTGCCCGCCGGGGGTGAGTACCCGCGGCAGCTCCGGAACCCGGCCGAAGTAGCGCTGCAGCAGCTCGGGCCGGTAACTGTCCGTGACGGGACTGAAATATCCCGTGCCCGAGGCGTCGCTGCGGTCCGTGGTGAACCGGCCGGACAGCTGATAGTTCAGCCAGTCATGCGGCAGCACCACCCGCGCCAGGCGTGCCGCGGCCGCGGGCTCGTTCCGCGCCAACCACGCCAGCTTCGTCAGCGTAAAGGAGGCCACCGGCACCACATTGACGGCATCCACCCAGGCCTCGGCACCGAGTTCGGCGCGCATGGTCCGGGCGTCGCCGGCGCTGCGAATGTCGTTCCAGAGCAGCGCGTCAAAGACCGGCTCGTTTTCTGCGTCCAGGGCCACCATGCCGTGCTGCTGGGCGGCCACGGAAACGCCCGTCACGTCGGCGCCCAGCCCCGGAATCCCGGCGTCGTGCCAGGCCTGGCGCAGCGCCGACGTCCAAAGATGCGGGTCGACGGCGGTGCCGTCCGGATGGGCGGCGGTGCCGCTGGCGACGATGCGCCCGGTTCCCGCGTCGACGGCCAGCACCTTGCAGGACTGGGTTGAGGAATCGACTCCCACAACCGTAGTCACAGTTTTTCCTTGAGCTGGTATTCCTTCAGGTCTCTTTCCTTCAAGTCTCTTTCCTTCAAGTCGATTACTTTCAGGTCCTTTTCCTGCCGGCCCTTTTCCTTGATCAGCGCGGTGGCGAGGGATTCGTCCGCGACCAGCGTACTGACTATGCCGGCCGCAGAGGCGGCGCGGACGGCGGCGGCGCGTTCGGCCCCGTGCCCGACGGCGACGACCATGGGTGTGCGCTTGAGCTGGCTCAGGCTGACGCCCAAGATCCGGCTGTCCAGTTCCGTGATCACCGCCGATCCGGCCGCGTCGATGAGGCGTCCGGAGCATTCCGCGACCGCGCCGCCGGTGACGCCCGGCTCGCGTGCAGCGTTGTCCACCCGGTCCCAGACGGTGGATAGGCTCGGCGCCCAGGCACCGATGGCAATGACGGCAAAATCCAGCGAATCGGCCTTCCGCAGCGCATCGGAAATTTCCGGCTGCAGCTTCAGCCCCGAGGCCATGGCGGCGCTGTCCACGACCAGCGGCGCCCACAGTGGCCAGGTGCGGCCGTTCGAGGCCTGTCCCAGCCGCTGGATCAGCTCCAGCGGATTGCCGCCGCCGGCCACCGGCAGCGCGCCCGCCAGCTGAACAACGTCACATTTGGGCAGCTCGGTGACATACCGGGCGGCGAGGTCCAGGGTGCGGGACCAGGAAATGCCAAGAGTCATACCGGCGCGGACGCCGCCCACCAGTTCCCGGGCCACGGCGCGGGCCAGGATGTCGCGCTGCTGGACCTCGTCGCCGGCGGTTTTGACCACCACGAGTTTCCGGATACCCAGCCAGGCCGCCAGCTGATGCAGATCCTTCGGCGGCATGGAACCCGGCGTGCGGACCTCGATGTTCACGATACCCTCGGCGCGCGCCTCATCCAGCATCCGCGCCACCTGGAAGCGTGAAATTCCGTAGGTAGTGGCTATCTCGACCTTGGATCTATTGCCCAAATAGTAGTCCCTGCCGATCAGGGCAAGAAGCTCTTCATGCGTTGGCTGGGGCACGGGATTCTTCTTTCGGATGATACGGATGAGCATCAGGTCTTGCTCAAACGAGTATATATGACTAGAGTCACTTTACAAATGAGCAACTGTTCGCTCTCAAATGAGCACGACGATTGAAGGGGCCAATGAAATTCCGACACCACAACGCACGTCGCCGGCGTCCGCAGGACAGGAAGACCCGGCTCGGGGCTCTGCTGGCGGGCGCCGCCGCGGTCACCCTTGCGCTGTCCGGCTGCGCCGCGGCTGCCAGCGGCGAGGGCGCCAAAGCCGACATAGTCGTGGCCATCGTCGCCAACCCGCAGATGAGGGACGCCGTTTCCCTGCAGGACGACTTCAAGGCCAAGCATCCGGACGTTAACGTCAAATTCGTGACGCTGCCGGAGAACGAGGCCCGGGCCAAGATCACCGCGTCTGTGGCCACCGGCGGCGGCGAGTTCGACGTCGTCATGATCTCCAACTACGAAACCCAGATGTGGGCGAAGAACGGCTGGATTGAGGACCTCCAGCCGATGGCCGATGCCACGTCCGGCTACGACACGGCCGACTTCATCCCCACCATCAAGGATGCGCTCAGCTACAAGGGCGACATGTATTCGGTCCCGTTCTACGGGGAATCGTCCTTCCTGGTGTACCGCGAGGACCTGTTCAGGCAGGCCGGGCTGACCATGCCGGCGCACCCCACCTGGGCCGAAGTCAGTGCCCTGGCCAAGAAGCTCAACGACCCATCGAAGGACTTCGCCGGGATCTGCCTGCGCGGACTGGCCGGCTGGGGGGAGGTCATGGCCCCGCTGGACACCGTGATCAATACCTATGGCGGACAGTGGTTTGACATGGACTGGAAGGCCAGGCTGGACTCGCCGCAGGTCAAGTCTGCCGTCACCGACTACGTCGACCTGCTGAAAACGGCTGGTCAGCCCGGCGCCGCAACGAGTGGCTACGGCGACTGCATCACCCGCTACAGCCAGGGCAAGGCGGCCATGTGGTACGACGCCACGGCCATGGTCTCCAGCATTGAGGATCCCAGTTCCTCGCTGGTGGCGGGCAAGTCCGGGTACGCCGCGGCACCGGTTAAGGACACCAAGTCCGCCGGCTGGCTGTACAGCTGGTCGCTGGCCGTCCCGACCACCACCAAGCACAAGGCCGCGGCCTGGGACTTCATCTCCTGGATGACGAACAAGGACTACATCAAGCTGGTGGGCAACAAGATCGGCTGGGAGCGGGTACCCCCGGGCAGCCGCCAGTCCACCTATCAGATCCCCGAGTACGCGAAGGTGGCGCAGGCGTATGCCAAGCCCACCCTGGATGCGATGTACTCGGCCACGCAGGAGACCAGCATGGTCAATCCCGTCCCCTACCCGGGCCTGCAGTTTGTGGGCATCCCCGAGTTCCAGGACCTGGGCACCCGGGTCAGCCAGCAGGTCTCGGCCGCGATTGCCGGCCAGAAATCCGTTGAAGACGCACTCAAGCAGGCACAGCTCTATGCGGAACCCATTGCTGAGTCCTACCAACAAGGAGGAAAGTGATGGCCAGCACTCTCGTTGACCGGCACAATCTCAAACAACATAAGCTCAAGAATGCCAAGGATGGGACCGGGCATTCCAAAGTGGAGGGCTGGCGCCGGCGCGGTCCCCTGCTGCCGGCCCTGGTCTTCACGATCATCGTCACTCAGCTGCCGTTCCTGGTCACCATCTGGTATTCGCTGCGCAACTGGAACCTGCTCCGTCCGGACGGCAACCAGTTCACCGGCCTGCAGAACTATGTGGACATCTTCCTGGACTCCACATTCCGCAGCTCCGCCCTGAACAGCATCATCATCACCCTGGGCTGCGTCTTCGCCGCCATGGTCCTGGGCATCATCTTCGCGCTCCTGCTCGACCGCAAGTTCCGCGGCCAGGGCGTTGTGCGCACCATGCTCATCACCCCCTTCCTGATCATGCCGGTGGCCGGCGCCACGCTCTGGAGCGTGTCCATGCTGAACCCGAGCTTCGGCCTGGTGAACTGGGTGATCTCCCTGGTCGGCATCCCGCCCGTGGACTGGACGTCGTCGTTCCCGGTGGTCTCCATCCTGATGGCGCTGGTCTGGCAGTGGACCCCGTTCACCATGCTGCTGGTGCTGGCCGGTCTGCAGTCGCAGCCCAAGGACGTGCTGGAAGCGGCGCAGATCGACGGCGCCAGCTGGGGCAAGACGTTCCTTTGGGTCACGCTCCCGCAACTGCGCCGCTACATTGAGCTCGGCGTCCTGCTCGGCACCATCTACGTGGTCAATACCTTCGACCAGATCTACCTGATGACCGCGGGCGGCCCCGGCACGGCCAGCGCCAACCTGCCGTTCTACATTTACCAGCGGGCCTTCCTGGGCTTCGACATCGGCCAGGCAGCCGCGATGGGTGTTGTGGTGGTCATCGCCACCATCATCATCGCCACATTCGCCCTGCGCCTCATCTTCCGCAGCTTTGACACGAAGGACTAAGCCGTGACCACCACCATGACTCCCCATTCCACCGCACCGTCCGCTGAGCGGAAGTCCCGTGAAGCTCGACGTCGGTTCAACGGTTCCGCGATCACTACCGGCACGTGGGTGCTGGCGTTCATCTTCTTCGCCCCCGTGATCTGGCTGGTGATGACGGCCTTCAAGCAGGAATCGGTGGCAGCCTCCAACCCGCCCGTGTTCGTCTTTGTGCCAACGTTCGACCAGTTTGCGGCCGTCCTGGGCAACGGCGCGGGCAGCTACTTCCTGAATTCACTGATCGCCACCGGCGTGTCCACGGTCTTCGTGATCCTGCTGGCCGTGCCGGCGTCGTACGCGTTGAGCATCCGGCCGGTGAAGAAGACCCAGGACGTCCTGTTCTTCTTCATCTCCACCAAGATGCTGCCCGTGGTCGCCGTGATCATGCCCATCTACGTGATTGCCGGACAGATCAAGGCCCTGGACAACATCTGGACGCTCGTGGTGCTGTACACGGCCATGAACCTGCCCATCGCCGTGTGGATGATGCGCTCCTTCTTCCAGGAGGTCCCGGCCGAGGTCCTGGAGGCGGCAGAGATGGACGGTGCGGGGCTGATCAAGACCCTGCGCACCATCCTGATGCCCATGGTCACTCCCGGCCTGGCCGCAACGGCCCTGATCTGCGTGATCTTTGCCTGGAACGAGTTTTTCTTTGCCCTGAACCTGACCGCCGCCAACGCGGCCACGGTGCCCGTTTTCCTGGTCTCGCAGATGACCAGCGAGGGCCTGTTCCTGGCCAAACTGTCGGCGGCCTCCGTGCTGGCGTCGCTGCCGGTCGTGATTGCCGGCTGGGTGGCGCAAAAACAGCTGGTGCGCGGCCTGTCCATGGGCGCGGTGAAATGACGACGACGACGAGGACGATGAAAGTTTCGGTTCTCAGCGGCCCCTTCGATGCCGGTCACGGCAGCCTCCGTGTCGAAGAACGTCCCATCCCGGTGCCAGGGCCAAACGAGGTCCTGGTCCGGATCAAGTCGGTGGGCGTCTGCGGATCGGATACGCACTATTACCGGCACGGACGGATCGGCGGTTTCGTGGTCGACCGGCCCCTGGTGCTCGGGCACGAGCCTTCCGGAATCATCGTCGCCCTCGGGCCCGAGGTGCTGAACCGGACCGTCGGCCAGCGGGTATCCCTGGAGCCGGGTGTCCCGGAGCCGCTTTCCGCGCAGACCCTGGCCGGCCGCTACAACCTGGATCCCGATGTACGGTTCTTTGCCACGCCGCCGGTGGACGGTGTTTTCGCCGAGTATGCCGTCCACCCGGCTGCGTTCTGCCACCCGGTGCCGGATTCCGTGTCCGACGACGCCGCCGCCTTGCTGGAACCGCTGAGCGTGGCGATCGCCGCCGGCCGCGCGGGCAACGTGGGGCTTGGCGATAAGGTGCTGGTGGCCGGTGCGGGCCCGATCGGTCTGCTGGCGGCGAAGGTCGCCCAGCTGGCCGGCGGCGTCGTCACCCTCACGGATGTCCGAGCCGAACGCCTGGAACTGGCGGGACGCTACGGTGCCTCGCGCAGTTATCCGGCAGGCGCAGCCCCGGCCGCCGGGCCCGAATTCGACGTCTTCATCGACGCCACCGGGGCGGAAGCAGCGGTGCTGGACGGGCTGGCCCGGCTGGCGCCCGGGGGCCGTTGCGTTTTGGTCGGGATGGGGGCGGACATCATCGCCTTGCCGGTGCCGCTGGTGCAGGGCCGTGAACTCCTGATCACCGGAACGTTCCGGTACGCCAACACATGGCCCGTCGCCGTCGAACTGGCAGCAAGCTCCGCGGTGGACCTGGACGGACTGGTGACCTCCGTGCACGATCTGGACGGAGTTGAAGCGGCGCTGACCGCAGGGGCGAATCCCGGCGCGCTTAAGGCGGTCGTCCACCCCTGACGTCCGTCAGCCAGACTCCGCGCCTCCCGCGGGCAGGGTCCGCAACCTCCCAGATGACGCGTACCCTTAGGCAACCTGAGTGGGAACATCGGCCTCCAGCGACAGCACCCTGCCGCCGTCAGCGCGTCCACCTAATATTGTCATTTGTCCACGGTTCTAACAGTTTTAAGTTAGAACCGAATAGCCGGGCATCAACGCGTTTGCGCCCGCCCGGCGGCCAGGACCGCTCAGCCGCCGGCAACGGACGCGATGATCATCAGCTCCTGCCCGGGCTGCACCTTGGTGGCCGTCCCGCGGAGCCGACGGACGTCGTCGTACCCCAGGTATATGTTGACGTAACGGCGCAGCGCACCGGTCTCGTCGCGCACCCGCCTGTCAAAGCCCGGAAATTCGGCGCCGATCGTGTCCAGCACCGCCGCCACGGAAACCGGACCGTCCACGGCGAGCAGGAGCTCTTCGCTCCCGCCGGTGAGCGGGCGCAGCAGGCTGGGGACCCGCACCAGAACGTCCGCCGGCCCGGTCATGGCAGGGTTATCGGAGCGCTCATCGAAGCTGTTATTAGGAGCTGTCACGGCGCGCACGCTAACCGGCGACGACGGCGGCACGGACGCAGAGCACGTCCGGCAGGTGCGAAGCGACTTCCGTAAAAGTGTCGCCCTCATCCGCACTGGCGTAGACTGATCCGCCGCGGGTCCCGAAGTACACCCCGGCGGGCTCTGCCGTATCCGTGCCGGCGGCATCACGGAGCACCACGTTGTATTCGGCCTGCGGTAGACCGGCGTCCGCGCGGATCCAGCTGGCGCCGGCGTCGTCCGTGCGGTGCACGGCCAGCTTCCCGTCAGGCGGAATCCGCTCGCCGTCGGCTTTGATCGGGATCACCCAGGCCGTGCCGGAACGCCGCGGGTGCGTCAGCATCACGAATCCGAAATCCGCCGGGAGGCCGGTGGCAATGGACGTCCAGCTGTCGGCGTTGTCATCGGAGCGGTACACCCCATGGTGGTTCTGCGCGTAAAGCCGCTCCGGCTGCACCGCGTCCCGGGCGATCTTGTGCACACACTGGCCGAACTCCGGTTGGGGATCGGGCATGAAATATGCCGAGATGCCGTGGTTCCGGGGCTCCCATGACTCCCCGCCGTCGGTGCTCCGGTAAACGCCCCCGGTGCTCATCGCGACGTGGACCGTCTTCGGGTCCGCGGGGCTGGGCAGCACCGTGTGTGCGGCCGCCCCGCCGAAACCTGCACCCCATTGGGTCCTGTGCGGGTGGTCCCACAGCCCGCGGTTGAGCTCAAAGTGTTCCCCGCCGTCGGTGGATTTCCAGACCGAGATCGGTTCACAGCCCGCCCACACCACACCCGGGCGGCCGGCGGCATCGGGCTGCAGCTGCCAGATGCGTTCCAGCGCGGCCCCGGTGTCCGGCGGAAACGCGATCGCAGCCTGCTCCGGCTCGGTCCAGCTGGCGCCGAAATCATCCGAGTGCACCACATTGGTTCCCCAGTGCTCGGAACGTGCGGCCACCAGAATGCGCGTCTGTCCGCCCCGAGTGTCGATACCGATGCTCGGAATCTCATTCATCAGAAAATGCGGGCCGCTGAAGTCCCAGTTCCGGCGGTCCGTGCTGGTGCCCAGCCATAGTCCTTTTTTGGTGCCGATCGCCAATACCACCCGTGCCTGGGTAACCATGCCTCCATTCGACCACTGCGGAACGCCGTGCGCAACAGTTTTTCGGGTCGGGTTCCCGGGACGGACGGTACTGTCGGGGCTCTAGCGACCGATCTCCACACGCTACCGCGCGGTTTGACTTGCTTGCGGGGTTCCGGAGCGGACTTCGGGCAGCGGCTCGAGATCGTTGGCGTGCGCAAGTTCGCGATGTTCGGGACCACGCAATTCATCCAGCCTCACCAGCACCACCCCGGCCACGATCAGCGCGCCGCCGAGCAGCTGGATTGACCGCGGCAGCTCGCCCAGCAGCAGCCATGCCCAGAGCACCGCGAAAAGCACCTCGAAGAGGGCCACAAAGGAAGCCACCTTCGACCCGAGCCCCCGTACCGCCACAATGCCCGTAACGTAGGCGAATACGGTCGTCACCAGCACCAGCCCCAGAATAGGGACCAGCCAGCTGACCTGCCGGCCGGCAAAGACGGCATCACCTGTGGAGAACGTCAGCGGCATCGCACCGAGTCCGCCAAGCCCGAAAATCAGCCCGGCGCCCACGGCCATTCCGCCGCCGGCCATCAGCACCGGCGGCACATTATCGTCCGCCCGCGCTGACATAATGAAGAACGCCGCGGAACAGACCGCCGCGGCGAGCCCCCAGAGAACGCCCTGGAAATCCAGCCTCTGCGTCCCCGTCAGATCGAGCACCAAAACGAGGCCGCCGATGGCACACACTCCGCCAAGGATCGTCAGGATCCGCGGGGACGTGCGGGTGCGCAGCCAGATCCAGCCAACCAGCAGGACGGGGGAAAGGTACTCCAGCAGCAGCGCGACCCCCACCGACAGGTGCTGGACGGCGTTGAAGTAGAAAAGCTGGCAGAGCGCGATCGGGACAACGCCGTACAGCGCCACGCGGCCGAGCGACGGGCGCACGACAGCCCATTGCCGGACCAGGATGATGATCACCGGAACCATAAGAACGACGGCGCCGCCGCCAATGCGCACGGCCACCGCCGAGCCGGGAGACCAGCCGCTTTCAAAGAGCGACTTGGCAAACGACCCGGAAAGGGCAAACGCCGCCGCCGAAATGAAAGCGAGGAACAAGGCCGAAGATCCAGGACGGCGCTTCATGGTTGTTGTGGTCATCAGGTCATACTCCGGTTTTGGTCCTGAGGGCCCCCGTACGAATGGGACCCATCATGAGTAAAGCACGTTATACTAGTGACTCTACGGCCATGATTTGTCAGGAGTCAATTTGGTTTTCAGTAATGACACCGAGACTGCGCTTGGATCGGCGGCAGCACTCATCAACACCATGGCGGGCCATGTCGATGCCCTCGCCACCGTCCATGATCTGGATGCCTTCATCGAAGCGGAACAGTTTTCCGGCTCGCGCACGAACAGTCTCGCCGAACTGCGGTCCGTCCGGCAGCTGCGGGGCCAGCTGAGGGAGATCTGGACGGCAGAGGAGGCCGAAGCGGTCCGACTGACCAATCTGATCCTCGCCAATGCCCGGGCGCTGCCGCAGCTGGTCAAACACGATCAGTGGGACTGGCACCTGCATGCGACGACTCCGGAGGCGCCGCTGGCGCTGAGGATGGGTACGGAAGCGGCAATGGCGCTTGTGGATGTCATCCGCGACAAGGAACTGGGCCGCCTGCGCATCTGTGCCGCGGACGACTGTACGGCAGTGCTGCTGGATCTGTCCAAGAACCGCTCCCGGCGTTTCTGCGATACGGGCAACTGCGCCAACCGCACGCACGTGGCGGCGTACCGCCGACGTAAATCGGACCAGGTCCCGGCGTAACCCGGGCCAAAGCCGACGCCCGGTTCAGGACCGCCCGGTTGCACGACCAAAGACGTATATGCCGCCTTCGGATCAGAAGCGCGCTACTTGTTGGTCCCCGCCGAAACAGATCCTTGCAATTGGCGCTGGAAAATGACATAGACCACCAGCACGGGAACCACGGTAATAACGACGGCGGCAAACAGTGCGCCGAAGTTGACGGCGTAACCTGCCTGAGAGGCAAACGCCGCCATGCCCTGGGACAGGACATAGTGCCCCACGTTGGTGTTGAGCGCGACCGGAATGAGGAACTGGTTCCATAGTCCGAGGAAATTGAAAATCAGCACCGACGCCAGCCCCGGCTTCGCCATCGGCAGCATGACCTGGAAAAAGGTCCGCCATTCCCCCGCGCCGTCAATGGCTGCCGCCTCGCCGATCTCATAAGGGAGCGTCTTGAAGAAGGAGAAGAGGAAGAACACCGTGAACGGCAGGGCAAACGCCACGTAGACAATGATCAGACCCGGGAGCGTGTTGAGCAGGCCTATGTTCTTCAGGATAAAGAACAGCGGAACGATGGCGAGAAAGATCGGGAAGGTGAGACCGGCGAGCATCAGGTAGTAAATGCCCCGGCTGCCCGGGAACTTAAAGCGCGCCAGCACGTAGGCGCACATCGCACCCAGCACCATCACAATGATGAGGGCGAAGCCAACCACGATGATGGTGTTCACAAAGTAGCTGCCGATCCCCGCCGTGGTCCAGGCCGAGACATAGTTGTCAAAATTCCACTGCTCGGGCAGGGAGAACGGGGAGGCAAAAATCTCCCGCGTCGTCTTGAAGGACGTCATAAGGGTCCACAACAGCGGCAGAATGACGATCAGGGACCAGATGATGAGCATGGTGTGCGAGACGGCTGCGACGGCCTTGTCGCCGGACGTTTCCTTGGACTTCCTCGGGAGTTCCACGGGTACTGCACCCCGTCGTGAGGTCTGTTTGAGTGACATCATCGTGCGTCATCCTTTCCGCCGGTCAGCCTGTTGACCAGAAACACCAGCCCGGAGAACGCCAAGGTCACGGCCGCCAGGACCACGCCCATGGCACTGGCGTAGCCGAACTGGTTCTTGGTGAAGGCGGTGGAGAACAGCTGCTGGGACATGACCAGCGTGGAGTTGTTGGGGCCACCGCCGGAATTCATGACCTGCATGTAAACGAAGGCATCAAGGGCCAGGATTCCCATGTAGACGTAGGCCGTCTGGATGTTGTCCCGGATCAGCGGAATGGTGATGCTGACCATGGTGCGGACCCTGCCGGCGCCATCGATCCTGGCCGCCTCAAACAACTCCGCGGGAATGCCCTTGATGGCCGCGACGAACAGGACCATGTAGAAGCCGATGAAACCCCACACGATGACAAACATCGTCGCGACCATGGCGGTGCGTTCATCGCCAAGCCACGGGAAGGACTTGAACTGGTCGAACCCGAGTGAGGTCAGGATTCCGTTCACCAGACCGTTGCTCGGATCATAGATCTGCGTCCACATGATGCCGATGATGATGGCAGGAATGACGTAAGGGAAAAACGAGACCACGCGGTAGAAACTGGAGTTCTTCAGGCCCTTGATCTGTCCGCGGCTGCTGCCCCCAACGGTCACCAGCGTAGCCAGAATCAGGCTGAGGATGATGGTCACCAGGGGCAACACAATCACCAGAAGGATGTTGTTGCCAAGTGCCTTCATAAATGTGGCGTTGTGAAAGAGCTTCACGTAATTGTCCAGGCCGATGAAGTTCATATTCGCGGTGAACCCGGACCAGTCGGTCATGGAGTAATAGGCGGCCTGGACGAACGGCGAGATCACGAAAATAACGTATACAGCCAGCGGCAGACCGAGAAAAACAACCATGAAACTGACCTTGTCGAAGGTCAGTTTCCTCCGGCGGGACCGGATAGCGGCGGGCTTGCCGCTATCCGGACGCACCTGGGAACTTAGATCAATCACTTCACTTCACTTCAATCTTCGTCACTGAACTGTCGTTGCGTACGTCATCGGTGATCTTCTGCAGGCCGGAAGTAAGCGTCGCCGCGTCCGATTTGCCGTCCAGGAAGGTGTTCCACAGCACCAGCTGGTCCTTATTCATTCCGTACAGGTCAACGAAACCCCAGGTGAAGATGTTCGACCCCGCGGCGTCGAGCAGCTTGGTCTGGGAGACCAAGGCCGTGGAGCCGAATCCATCGGCCGGGACCGTGCCCTTGACGATGCTCGGGGCCAGCTTCGTCTTGGCGAAGTTGGTGGCCGCATCCTTGGACAGCATGGTGCGCAGCAGTTCCTTGCCGCCGGCAACATTCTTGCCCTTGGAGGGAACGATGAAAGGCTCGCCCGCGGCACTGTGCATGGCCTCGTACGGCATCTTGGAGGATGAGGTGACCGTGAATTCCGGCGCCCCCGTCATCTTGAAGCCGGGCTTGGTCTGGTCCTTCATTTCGTTTTCAATCCACGAACCCGACGGGTAGAACAGAGCCGCCTCGTCATTGCTCCACTGTGCCTGTGCCGCCGTGAACTTCGTGCCGGAACCACCTGGCTTGAAGTAGCCGGCCTTGACCGCCTTTTCCATCGCGGCGAACACACTTTGGATGGCCGGCTGGGACCAGCACTTATCCTTGAGGTTGTCCACGGCCAGCCGGACCTCGTCGCCGCCTTCCTTGATGGCGGAACCCAGGGCCAGGGTCTGGTAGTAGGTGGCCGCTTCCTTGCCCCAGAGAAAGAGGTACTTGTCCTGGGCCTTGGCCTTGGCGCCGAGGTCAAGCGCCTCGTCCCAGGTCTTCGGGACCGTCCAGCCGTTGTCCTGGAACAATGAGGCCGAGTACCACAGGGCGTATATTGTCAGCGCGTAGTTCAACGCAGCCAGCTTGCCGCCGAAGGTGCCCGGCGCCTCTACCCCCGCATACAGCGTGTCCTTGATGACCGTGCCCTCGAGGTTTTTGGCTTCGAGGACGGACTTCAAGTCCTCCAGCTGGTCCAGGATCGCGCTGAATCCCATGGCGCCTTCACCCGAGTTGTCAATCAGGTCCGGCGGGTTGCCTCCGACGAAGCGCGACTGCAGTTCCTGCGCGATGGCCGTCGACGGCGCTATTTTCGCGGTGCTGCCCGGATGGTTCTTTTCCAGCAGCTTGCCGGCGAATTCGACATAGTCGATACCGTAGCCGCCCTTGAAGATGACCGCATCAATGGTGGAGTTATCCGCCATTCCAAAGGGGTTCGTGTCGGATACCGGGCCCGCGGCCGTGGAGGCGGCGGGCGCGCCGCCTCCGCCGCCCGCGCACGATGCCAGCGAGCCGGCGACGGGAACCAGGACCGCCGCAGCCAGGACGCCCCGAAGGAAACCACGCCGTTGCAGAGTTTTGTTCTGGATGTTCATTGTTTTAGTGCCTTCCATTATTGGTGCGATACGAGTCGGGTCTTATGTTTTTCGTTCGTCCGGTGCCCACATCCCTGTCTGTCAGGATGGTGAACGGCTCCGGTAATTCCACAGGTCATGCCTCGCGCCTGATTTTGCCCTTGTAGAGGTCTTCGAGACTCTTGTTGTGTTCGTCGCCGCCCGGAATATTCGCCGAAATGTAGAGGGGAGGCGTCTTCCCCGCGGCAGCCAGCCGACGGGCCGTTCCAATCGTCAGCAGTTGCGCAATGAACGCTGCCGTGATCGACGAGACGGCGCCCACGCGGCCTATCCCGGGAAGTTCGAGGGTGGTGTCGCCGTAGGGAGCCTCGTTATCGATGACAACATCGGCGATCTCACTGAGGCGCTTACCACTGGGGTGCCTGGGCTCCACAGCGTTGGTATGCCGCAGGCTGGTGACGGCGATGAGCTTGTGTCCGCGGGCCTTCGCCAGCAGCGCCAGCCCCACCACCGATCCGTTGACCCCGGAATTCGAGGCGATAATAAAGACGTCCGCCGCGCTGACCGGGGAAATGTCAAAGAGCTCGCCGACGACGGCGGGGTCCCGTTCCAGCGCTGAACCGCCGAGAGCGCCCGCGTCGCGCCCGCCCCTGAGGACGACGTCCCGAAGCGCGATCTTGTTTGTCGGGATCAGGCCGCCGGCGCGGCCGGCGAACTCCATCGCGAACGCCTCGGAGTGGCCGGTACCGAACGTTTGCACCACTCCGCCGGCTTCCAGGGCGTTGACAATGAGATCCACCGCCGCGTCCAGACCGCCCGAGCGTGCCTGAGCGGCGAGCAGATTCAGCCGGCCCGTGACCTCAAGCAGATAGCCGTCCACCACCTCAGACATGGTTCCTCGTTTTCCGTTCCGACGTCCCGGCGTACAAGTGCTCCTGTGTGCCGGCCCTTGGTGCCGACCGGTTGGACCGGCGGTGCGGTGCGACCGCCACCGCGGACGATGCCAGCTTCGTCGTCGTCTGGGTGAAGTTGATCTGTGCCACCAGCAAATACAGCAGATCCAGCACCAGCAGCTGAACGTGTTTGGCCGAGAGATCGTCGGGCTGTAGGAACTGCTCGTGGACGGAGGTAATGATCTGCAGGTCCGCCGCCTCCGCCAGCGGGGAGCCCGGATTGTTGCTCAACGCCACCGTCAGGGCCCCCGCGGCGCCTGCCTGGCGCAGCATCTGAATGGTCTCCTCGGTCCGGCCGGTATTGGAAATTCCGATGGCCAGGCAGGTGCTGTCCTGAATGGCCGCACTGGTCAACCCGGCATGGACCTCCGACCAATGGTGGGCATTAATGCCGATCCGGTAGAGCCGGGACTGCATCTCCTTGGCCATCACCGCGCTTCCGCCGATGCCGTAAATGTCGACATGTGTGCTCAGCACAATCCGACGGGCGATTTTATTCATCAGCACCATGTCCATCACCGCTGCCGTTTCGAGCAGTGACCGAGTGTGCGCGTTGACCAAGGTGCTGAGGACGTCCTCGGGTGCGTCATCCGGACCAAAGGCGCGGCCGATATCCACCTTCCAGGATTCCCTGGCATCACTGCGCCCGGCATCACCGGCAATGGCCACCCGAAAAGGGACGTAGCCGGTGTATCCCAGCAGCCGGCAGAACCGCGTCACGGTGGCCGCAGAGGTCCCCGTCTGTTCGGCCAGTTCCGAAATGGACAGCTGGATCGGTGCCGCGGGATGCTGCAGCAGATATCCGGCGATTTTGGCCATGGCAGCCGGCATTTCGGGTAGCTTGGCCTGAATGCGGTTCACAACGCCCACGGCTGTGCCAGCAGGAGCGGCAGGCGTAAACGTTGACATTATGAAAATCCGTTTCTTGATATCGTTTGGTTCTTGAAAACTATTCTCAGACTCGACGTGTGTCAAGTCACAATGCGGACACGGAATGGTAACGATGCTGAATCTCCTCGCTTTCGACGCCGGCGGAACGTCCACCCGGGCGGTCATCCTGGACACCGCCGGGAACTGCCTTGGCTACGGCAAAGCAGGCGGCGGAAACCCGGTTTCCAGCGGATTTCCGGCCGCCATTGGCTCTCTGCGCGACGCACTGGAGGCGGCCGGAGCGCGGCTTGGACCTGCGTCGGCGGACTACTCCTCGGCGGTCATCGCGATGGCCGGCTCATCGGTACAAACATCGACACGATTGCTCGCGAAAAGCCTCACAGACCTCGGGCTGCGCGGAAACGTCGTGATCGAAGCTGATCTTTTGGCCACGTTTTTTTCCGGCACCTTTCATGAGAAGGGATATGCGCTCGTCGCCGGAACGGGATCCGTCGGCGCACAGATCAGGGCGGGTCGGCTCGATGTCGTCGCCGATGGCATGGGCTGGCTGCTCGGCGATGCCGGCTCCGGATTCTGGATCGGCCGCCGTGTGGTCCGTGCGGTCACTGCAGCCCTGGACAGGCGCGGTCCGCAGACCTCGCTTACGCCGTTGCTGCTGGCCGCGCTCGGTATCGACTCGGAGTCGCCCGCACGGTTCCAAGGTCGCCCCGCCGCGGCGCAGCAGATGATCGACGCGCTCTATGCGCTGCGGCCCGTGGAACTCTCCCGGTTCGCACCGCTGGCATTTGAGGCCGCGCGGACCGCGCCTGCGCCGGACGAGGTCGCGCAGCAAATCCTGGACCGCGCCGCCGCGTCCTTATCCGCAACGCTGGCTGCGGTGCTCGATCCGTCCATCCCGGGGCCGGTGGTGTTCGGCGGGAGCATCCTCAGCACGGACTCTCCGCTGGCGCAGTCGGTGCAGCGTTCATTGGCCGGCACCGCGCTCGAGTGCACCGAAGTAATCCGGGTCGCCGACGGCGTCGTGGGGGCTGCTGTGCTTGCGTTGCGGCACGCCGGGGTCGTCGTCGATGCGGCCGTTTTTTCCCGGATCCGGGCAACGCTGGCGGACCTGCGCGGGACCTAGCAGGCTATGACCGGGGCCCGTCGTCGTTGTTCCGCGGCTTCTGCTGCTGCTTACGCCTGTTCTGCTCAAGACGTTCGGCGGAGGTGAGGTTAACGCCGGATCCCTTGCCCAGGTGCTCAGCGTTCTCTTTGTAGCTCATGGACAGCATCGCGGCCACAACCAGGCAGACGATGAAGGCGACGCCGAACGCGATGGCGCCGAGATCCCAGCGCGGCGTATGCGCGGTGCCCCCGCTGGAGACAATCAGCGTGACGACACCGGCGATCAGGCCCAGCATGGCGGAAAAGCCCAACGGTGCCTTCACCGAGATCCGCGGTTCCCCGGGCGTTGCTGGTGACTTATCCGCCACGTCATGTCCTCCTGTTGTTGCCGGCGCTGCCGGTGTGTTGCCCGTCCTGCGGGCGGCCTGCGGAAATACTGTCCCGCCGCAGAGAGTTCCACCCAAAGTGTTCTACGCGAAGTAGAAGGCCCTGCATCTCTAGTTTACGCACCCGGCGGACTTCCCCGCGTCGAAGCGGATCGTCAGGGCCGCCAGCAGCAGCAGCGCTCCGGTGACGATCGCTCCGCCGCCGCACACGCCCAGGAGCGCGTGCGGCCCCAGCTCCGTGAAAAACGGAAGCACCACGGCCGTGCCGATGCCCACGATTCCGGCCGTGAGCCAGTCCCGCGCCAGCATGTGCTTCCCGCGGTATTTCACGCCCAAGTACAGCTCACCGAGCCCGAGCAGGAACAGCGCGGCGGCGCCGTTCGCGGCCACAAAGCCAGCGGTGGCATGGAAAAGCAGGATGACCCCGTAAGCGGCAAGCACGCCGGCGGGGAGCGCCAGGACAATGAAGTTCCTATTCGTTTTAGTGAAGCGAAGGTGCTGCAGCAACCAGACCAGGGAGGCGGCTGATGCCAGGAAATACACTCCGACGGCCCGGCCCATGCCGACGTTGTCCGGCGCGGCCCAAAAGACCGTCAGCGCACCAAAAACCAGACAGACAACGGCGCGCAGCAGCACCGGTTTCCACAATGACGCCGGCTGCGCGGGCGTGCCGGCCTCGGGCAGGACAACGGGTACGGGATGTTCAGTCACGGTCCCAGTTTAGTCGCGCTGGCCGGAACGCTAGTGCGCGCCCGCCCGCATCCAGCGTCCGGTCCGCGCCCGCAGCCCCAGAGTCAGCGCCCGGGCCGCCATATAGCCCAAGGCGAAGGCGGCCCACAACCACGCCAGACCCGCGGGACCGGCTCCCCCCGCGGCGGATACCCAGACCAGCAGCGGCAGATACACCAGCAGATTGGCCACGCCGGCCAGCGCCAGGTAGCGGGCGTCGCCGGCCCCGATCAGCACTCCGTCCAGCACGAAAACCAGGCCCGCCAGCGGCTGCCCGATGGCGAGCACCACCAGCGCCGCGGTCAAGGCTGCGTGCACGGCGATATCGGTGCTGAACAGCCAGCCAAGCCAGTGCGCTCCGGCGAACAGCAGCAAACCTGTTCCCGTCCCAAAAATTACTCCCCAGCGCACCATCGTGCCGGTCAGCTGCCGCACACGCGGCAGCTTACCTGCCCCCAGCTCCTTCCCGACCAGGGCCTGCGCCGCGATCGCCAGCGCGTCCAGCGCAAAGGCCAGGAGGCTGAAGATCGTCATGGCCAGCTGGTGCGCGGCCAGGTTCACCGCACCCTGGGCGGTGGCGACCAGGACCGTGGCCAAAACGGCTACCCTCAGGCTGAGCGTGCGCAGCATCAGCCAGCTGCCCACCCGGGACACGGCCCGGATTCCGGCCCAATCCGGACGCAGGCCGACGCCATGGCGGCGGGCCGAGCGCGCCACTATCAGCAAATAAACAGCGGCCATTCCCCACTGGGCAATGCTGGTCCCCAGCGCCGAGCCGGCCACCGAAAGGTGCAGCCCGTACACCAGTACGACATTGAGCACGATGTTGAACATGAAGCCGATGCCGGCCACCAGGAGTGGTGTCCTGGTGTCCTGCAGCCCGCGCAGAACCCCCGTCGCGGCCAGCACCAGCAGCATTGCGGGCAGACCGGGCATGGAGAAACGCAGATACTCGACACCGTAGGCCAGGACCGGACCATCGGCACCGAGCAGGCCCAGCACCGGCGCTGCAAATACGTAGCCGGCCGCTGCCAGCGCCACCCCAAGCAGGATCGCCAGCCACAGCCCGTCGCGGCCAATGGCGAGCGCATCGGCGAGCCGGCCGGCTCCAAGCAGCCGCGCGACGGCCGGCGTCGTCGAATACGCCAGAAACACCAGCAGTCCGACGGCCGTCTGCAGCACCGTCGCCGCGAGTCCGACGCCGGCCAGCTGGTCCACGCCCAGGTGCCCGACAATTGCGGAATCGGCGAGCAGAAAAAGCGGTTCCGCAATCAGCGCCCCGAATGCCGGAACTGCCAGATGCAGAATCTGGCGGCTGACGGTGGTTTTGGGCACCGGATAAGCGTAACCGTCAGCGCCACATTTGTGCGGCTAGTAGGAACCTCCGGCGGAATCGACGGCCATGTTGGAGAACCGGGAGTAATGCCCCTGGAAACCAACGACGATGGTTTTGGTCGGACCGTTTCGGTGCTTGGCCACGATGACATCCGCCTCGCCGGCGCGTGGTGACTCCTTGTCGTAGATATCCTCGCGATGCAGCAGGATCACCATGTCCGCATCCTGTTCGATTGAGTTGTGAACAGCAATTCCATTGGCGATGAAATTGTGGTTTCCCAGCACGGTTGCGTCGAAGACCTCCTCCTCACCGTCAGGTACAACGCTGACTATGGCGTCCCACATGAGGTCGTTAACGGCGAGCATATCCAGTTCCGCTGCATCCAGGACACTGGCAACTTCCGCAAGGCGCTGCCGCGAGGGAGCTCTCCGGTAAGACGCAGTCCCAGAGCACTGGCTGCCCATTGCAGTCTGCAATTCACGGTGCGCTGGTTCCTTGTCTGCAAGGATCCCGCGTACGTCATTCCACACCTCGACCGGAATGGTGTCCGCATTAGTATTTGCCTTCTTGGTCAGGACGATTTTCAACAGGGTTGCACAGTTCTCCGAACGAGCACCATGAACACCGATCTCCTGCAGGAAACGCCGTTGGTCATCGTTGCCTGAGACGTCCACGGTGTAGCCGGGCCGGTATTCACCTTTCGGCATTGCCGTCTTCACACGTGCGCTGATCCCGAAGCGCAAAAGTAGGCGTGCCACGTCGTCCACCAGCCGTCGGGATGTCGACGCATAATAGATCCGGCCACCTTGTTGGAGCCTGTTGACCGTGACCGAGCCGTCGGTGGCCCATAGATGCGACAAAAACAGAGCAATCTGCTGCTTCGGAAGAGTAAAAACGGCAGCAGGAACAAACTTCTCGTAACTGCGTGCACCGAACAATCCCAGCTCATCAAGCCAAGCCGCTATCGGGTTCCCCTTTCCATGGGTGAGCCGGTACGGCGCGGGCAGACGGACCGTGGTGCAGCGCGCGGCAGCGTATTCATCGCGGACCGCCGTGATTCCGAAGTGGATTGCCGCCTTACTAACAGCTGCAACGTTCGCCTCATCCTTGCTGGCGTAGCGGATTGGCTGCCGTTTGACGAATGACCCGTCGCCAATCAGATGCGCCAACATGATGACCTTTGCATCATCCCAATCGCTACGCACAGACGGACCGTTAGTGTGCCGCGGCACGCCGACCCGATCGCCGACGGCCAGGTCGCCTAGGGCCCGCCAGCCATCGTAAGTGAAAAACGGGTGATTAGACGTGGCCCGCACTGTCTTCCCCGACGCTAGCGTGAGCCGGTAGACGGGCTTGCTGCCCGTCGAAAAAACATGAGTCAGATGCCGTTCCACGTACCGAAGACTCTCATCCAGGGACCACACGGGGACGTCCTTCGCACCACTGGCAAAAAGTTCCCGCATTGTTGTCTCCGCTCCTGTGTCGGAGCGCAATATCCTCGTGTCCGCCGTCAGACATCCCGATTCGCGAAGGTCGGACACCATAGGCTTTTTGTCCGTACGCTGCTCCGAGCCACGGTTCAGCTGGGAGAGGGCAATGACCGGTACCTGGAGTTCCTTGGCCAGCAGCTTCAGTGCACGGGAGAACTCCGAGACCTCCTGCTGGCGGGACTCGACCTTCTTGCCCGAAGACATCAGCTGCAGATAATCCAGGATCACCAGTTTCAGTCCGTGCTGCTGTTTGAGCCGCCGGCATTTGGCGCGGATCTCCATCAGCGACATGTTCGGACTGTCATCGATGAACAGCGGTGCGTCATTCATCCGGCCCATGGTCGTGGCGATCTTGGACCACTGATCGTCCTTGATGGTCCCCTTGCGCAGGTCCTGCAGGCTGATCGTAGCCTCGGCGGAGAGTAGCCGCATGGCCAGCTCATTGCGGCCCATTTCGAGCGAGAAGACCACCGTTGGCAGGTTGTGCTTAATGGCGGCGGATCGGGCAAAATCCAAAGCAAATGTAGATTTCCCGACGGCCGGTCTGGCGGCAATAACGATCATCTGACCCGGATGGAGTCCATTGGTGAGATCGTCGAGTTCGTAGAAACCGGTGGGCACCCCGGTCATGCCCTCGCCGCGGTGGCCGGAGGCTTCAATCTCGTCAACGGTGGATTCCATCACGTCCTTGAGTGCAACGTAGTCTTCCGCTGTGCGGCGCTCCGCCACCGCATACACCTCAGCCTGCGCGGCGTTGACGATGTCTTCGACCTCGCCGTCGTTCGCGTAACCGAGCTGGACGATCTTGGTGCCGGCCGTGACGAGCCGACGTAGGACCGCGCGTTCGCCGACGATTTCGGCATAAAAGCCGGCATTGGCCGCGGTGGGAACGGATTGGATCAGTTGGTGCAGGTAGGCAGGACCACCGATTTTGGAGATTTCCCCGCGCTTGGTCAGCTCATCCGCTACGGTGACCGCGTCCGCAGGCTCACCGCGCCCGTACAGATCAAGGATGGCCTCATAGATACTCTCGTGCGAGGGGCGATAGAAGTCGTTGCCGCGCAGCACCTCAACCACGTCGGCGATGGCATCCTTGGAGAGCATCATGCCGCCGAGCACACTTTGCTCCGCCACCAGATCCTGGGGCGGTGTGCGGGCAAAATCCGGTTCGCGGAGGGTCCCGACCGAGTCCGTGTTAGTTGTTGACATCGGTAATGCCCCTTTCATGCCGCACCGGTCTGCTGACCGACAACCGGCACAATGCCGGACTGTTCCGCGGATACCTCTTTCTTAGCAGTCCGCACCGACAAAGTGCGTTCCTGGGAAGTGATCCTCAGTCACGGTAGACCCTCATCGCAGGACAACCAACCTCGGCCTGTGGATAACTTGTGCATAGTGCGGCGTGTCTTGTGCACAGGCTGGGGAGAACGCTGTGGATATCATTAAATCTTTCATCCGTATACGGCTCTGACCTGCGGAAACGCTCCGCATGGCCTGTGGAGGAAAAGAAGTTTCCACCCACCCTCATCCACAGCTTCCGTGTTGACAAAGCGTTCCACGGCCGATATCCGACCCGGTATTCCCGGCGGAAAATGCGCCGGCTACATCGTCTGTCGGTCACTCCGCGGCCCAGCCAGCTCATTCATGTCTGTATGCACATATATCCGCAGCATGAGCGATGCCCCCACGGTCGCCGGAAACCGAGATAATCTCCTTCAGGCATATGGTCAGATACGCTGTTTCAATGGCGGAGGAGGCTCTCCGAAGTCATCGCGAAGCCCGGGAATACGGCGCCCCAACCGCTCGGACGGCCACGCCGGGATGCATCGTTCCTACACCGGCGCAGCGGCGCATTCCCGGACCCGTTCGCAGCTGGCTCAAGGTGGCATAGGCTCAGGTCATGGATTGGTTCATTGTGGTGCTCATCGCGGTCGTCGGGATTATCGTGCTTGTCTGGGCAGCGAAGGCGGGCAGGACGGGTAGGGGCGGCCTCTCTGACGCCGACCGGTACCAGCAGGAGCTGGCGCGTAAGGCGCAGGCGCAAATTCAGGCTTCGGCCCGCTCGGCGGCACAGCGTCCGGCCCATCCGTCCCAGCGCACCGGCTACTCTCAGCCCAATGCGTATCGGACGACACCCGCCCAGGGACAGAACGAAACCCACGGACAGAACGAGGCCAGTGGCCAGAATGAGCCGCACGGGCAGAATCCGGCCGGACGGGGCGGCGGCCAAAACAGCGGCCGCTTCTCCGGCCAGGGCCAGGCTGGCGGTTTAAATCCACAGCTGATCATGCAGCTGCAGACACTGGTCCGCAACGGCAACAAGATGCAGGCCATCGCGTTGTTGCGTTCCCAGACCGGTGTCGGGCTCATGGACGCGAAGAACTACGTGGACCGGCTCGGGTAATGGGTATTGACGGCGACGTGCCCGCCCCCGTGGAGATTGAGGCATTTATCGCGGCGATCGAAAACGACACCCGGCGCAGGGATGCGTTGGCGCTGACAGGGCTGATGACCCGCGTTACGGGTGTGCCGGCTGCCATGTGGGACCGGATCATCATCGGCTTTGGCATTAATCACTACCGTTACGAAAGCGGAAGGGAAGGGGACCAGCCTGCTGTCGGGTTTTCCCCACAGAAGGGGCGCCTCTCCCTTTACGGGCTCATCAACTCTCCGGCCGCCAGATACCGTCTTGGGTCGCTCGGGAAGCACACGACGGGCGTCGGCTGCCTGTATATCAACAAACTCTCCGATGTGGACATGCTTGTCCTCGAAGAACTGATCCGCGAAGGATTCGCCACCATGAATACCGGCCCGGCAGGCGCGCAGACCTAAGCGCAGAACCGTGGCCGGAGTAGGCTGCAGGGGTGGATACAGACCTGATGATTGGTGTTGCAGCACTGATAATTGGTGCCGCAGTACTGACCGTTCTCGCCGTAAGCTGTGGGCGCCGAAGATCCGAAGCCAGTCCGGAAGATGAATACCGCCGGCAATTGGACGGATTATGCACAGCAGCGTCCCTCAGCGCGGCATCGACGGTGGCAATCACCGTCACCGCAACTGGACCGCGCGTTTTGACGCCGACCAGACCGTGGACGTTGACGCCGACCAAGCCAGCTGCGCCCCATACGGCTGTGCAGCCGCGCTCGGACGCAGGGCCCCGGTGAGGAGAACCGGGCGCCCGGCAGACTCCCCAAGGCGCCTCCCGGACACCGGACCCAGCCAGCCGCCGTCGGACCTTCCAAGACGGCTCCGCCGGATATCCCGCTCACGCCGCGGAACCCGACACGGAGGAGCAGCATCAGGCAGCCGAACGCATCCGCGCCCTCCGGGGCGCACTGCTGCAGAACCAACGCGATATGGCGGACGGGAAGCTGAGCACGCTGGAGCGTGTGCAGATACTGATGGCCAGCCAGGCGTTCACCGCCTATGCCACGTTCGGCCCCGCCGCGGACGTGACGGACATCGCGGACGACCCGGAGCACCGGGCGCACATCGCGGACGACCCGGAGCACCGGGCGCACATCGCGGATAACCCGGTCACGCTTGAGGAACCGGCGCGCACCGTGGATGGCACCTCCGTGGACGGCAAAGGGCCCCCATCCGATGGATAGGGACCCTGTCGGCGGCGTGACGCCGCCGGCTTACGTGCATCAGGACGCTGTCTCAGGCCCGTCCAGGCTCCCACGGACTAGGAGCGGGAAGCTCCAAAACCCCGCAAGCGCTGTTTCAGGAAACCTGCACGTTACTTGCCGGAGACGACATCCAAATTGATCACAGCGGCAACGTCCTCGTGCAGACGGACATTGGCCGTGTAGGACCCGACACTCTTGATGTGTGCCGGCAGTTCAACCTTGCGCTTGTCGATGGTGCCGAGACCGGCGGCCTCGACGGCCTTGGCGACATCCTCGGCCTTAACCGTACCGAAGAGGCGGCCGGATTCCCCGGCCTTGACCACGAGCTTGACCGGCTTGGCGGACAAGGCAACAGCCTGGGCCTGAGCAGCTTCAACGGAAGCATGCTCGCGGGCGACACGGGCAGCCTTGATCGACAGAACCTGCTTCTCGCCGCCCTTGCTCCAGGTCAGGGCGAAACCGCGGGGCAGAAGGTAGTTACGTGCGTAACCGTTCTTCACCTCGACGATATCGCCGGCGGCACCGAGTCCGGTGACTTCATGGGTCAAAATGAGCTTAGACATGTATTAATCCCCTTCGCTTAGCCGCGGCCAGCGCCGGAGTAGGGCAGCAGTGCCACTTCGCGGGCATTTTTGATTGCCTGGGCGAGCTTGCGCTGTTCCTGAACGGTGACGCCCGTGACGCGGCGCGCACGGATCTTTCCACGGTCAGAGATGAACTTGCGCAGCAATGCTACGTCCTTGTAGTCGATGACGGTGACGTCAGCGGCCTTCAAGGGATTGGACTTTGGTTTGGGCTTACGGAGTTCAGCCTTTGCCATCGTGGAGCTCCTTAATATTCGTGGAGCCCGTGGATATGGATCCACGGGATGGTTTGCGACGGCAGCTGCCGCCATGAATTTTACTTAGAAGGGAGGCTCCGAGGAATCCGGGCCTGCGCCCCACCCTGCAGAACCACCGGAGGGCGCGCCCCACGGATCATCTGCCGGCGCGGACTGACCCGACCCCTGGCTTCCGCCGCCGCCCCAGGCCGGGTTTCCCCCGCCGGAGTTGCCGCCGAAGTTACCGCCACCGCTGTTGCCGCCACCGGAGTTACCTCCGAAGTTGCCGCCGCCGCCGCCGGAGCGCTGGGTGCGGTTAACCTTGGCATTGGCGTAGCGCAGCGAGGGGCCGATCTCATCGACCTCAAGCTCCATCACGGTGCGTTTTTCGCCTTCTTTGGTCTCGTAGGTACGCGACTTCAGCCGGCCGGAAACGATCACGCGGGTGCCCTTCGTGAGGGACTCCGCAACGTTCTCGGCAGCCTCGCGCCATACGGATGCGCGGAGGAACAGCGTTTCGCCGTCCTTCCACTCATTCGACTGGCGGTCGAAGGTCCGCGGAGTGGATGCAATGGTGAAGTTCGCTACTGCCGAACCTGACGGCGTGAACCGCAGTTCCGGATCGCTGGTGAGATTCCCAACGACAGTAATAATCGTTTCGCCTGCCATCTGCTCCTGCTTCCTGCTGGTGTGTTCCTACGGATGAAAACGCTAAAAAACCGGAGCCGAAATTACTCGGCAACGACCTTCTGGTCTTCGGGACGGATGATCTTGGTGCGCAGAATGGTCTCATTGAGGCCCAGCTGGCGGTCAAGCTCCTGGGTGGTAGCCGGCTCTGCGGTGAAGTTCACCACTGCGTAGATACCTTCGGTTTTTTTCTTGATCTCGTAAGCCAGTCGACGACGGCCCCAGATATCCACCTTTTCGATGGTTCCGCCACCGGTGGTGATGACGCTGAGGAACTTCTGAAGCGACGGCTCAACGGTACGCTCTTCGACCTCGGGGTCGATGATTACCATCAGTTCGTAAGGACGCATATGTGAACCCACCTCCTTTGGGCTAAACGGCTACGGTCTTTCCGTAACAGGAGGTTCATTTGCGGTGTCCGTGGGCCGGCGGCCACCGATGAAGCATGGCCGGCGCCAGCACAGACTTATCTATATTACCGTAAGTACGACGGCGGCTGGACCGGTTGTGGATAACGGTCGCCCGTCGCTGTGGATAGATTCGAACGTCAAGTTCCGATCCGGGTTAAACTTGGAACACATGCCGGGAACCTCCTCTGACACGGGGCGGAGACAGGGTCCGCAGTACTACGTTCCAGCGCTAACAGTGGAGGACTCATGGCAGGCAACCCAGCAGGTTCGCAACGCACCACGTCCGAGGCTGCGCACGAGCAGGTCATGAACGGTGTCTCCGATGTCCTGCTCAACATCGAGCACGCATTGAGCCGGGCCAGGAAAATTCGCACCGAGGCAGCCAAGCATGACGAGGAAATCAACGCGAAGCTGGCCCTGGATGAGGCGATAACCGCGCTCGACAAAACCCGGAAACGGCTGATGCAGAATGCGTACTACCGGCAGGAAGCCCTCCGCTTGCTGTAACCTCAGCTCATAGCTGAATATCGATGATTGGGCGCGCATATGAGTATGCCGATCCTTCCCAGCCTGAATCTTGTCGGGGTCATCATTCGTTGTCATGCCCATCACAGTGGGTCATACCCGGAGTGGCAACCAGGCTGTCGCATCGGTTCGGGACCCGACGCTCGGATGGTTTGCAGCGGGGGACAGCGTAACGGCAGTTCCAGTGAGGTTTCACAGCTTCTGGCTTCGCTGAATTCAGTCCAGATGGTCGACGTTTCCGAACGCTTGAACCTCTAGCTACGCGCGATCGCCGCGGAACCGGTCATCGTGACCAGCTGCTAAACGCCGCCGCCGTCCCCGAAGACGGTGTCCCGGGTCCGCGAATTGACCAGGCGGGACACCACGTCCGCCGGAATGGCCCTGATCAGGTGCGGTGCCACATATCTCGACGCGGCTTCCGTGACCGCACCCCAGACCAGCAGCAGGAACGGGGTCCAGGCGGCTAGCCCAAGGCTACCGGAAGCGTTGGCCAACGAGCCGACGTCGACCGTCCCGGAGACGGTGCTGAGCCAGGTGACGAATATTCCGACGACCAGGAAAGCGCCCGGCAGATACAGCCAGCCGACAACGCCCGGACCGGCCATCGCGCCACTGCGCAGACGCCACAGGACGGAAGCGGCCAGTACGGAAACAAGGGCCAGCAGCACCAACAACCAGCCGGTCCAGCCGGGGATGTCGACTTGCGTCAAGGCTGTTCCGGGTCCATATCCGAATTCCGATCCCGTGTTGTTCGACGACGACGATACCGCCGAGGAGGCATCCCAGGTCCGTCCAAGAGCACCCAGATGACCGAGCCCAAACAGATACATTCCGGCCGTCGGCGCCCACAACGGCGCGGACAGGGTCGCAGCCCAGCCCGCCTTGATTCCCGCCACTATGACCACGATGGGGACGGCGACAACGGAGAACACCCCCAGATGGGCACCTGCGGTAAGGAAAGCATCGCGGACCAGCGGCCCTACCGTGATTTCGGACCGCTGCCCACGCCCGTGCAGTTTGTGCCCGGCGAAGGCGGCGGCAGCGCCGACAACAGACGCGACGAGCCCCGGCATCGGACCTGCCGCTGAAATCCGGATAACACCGATTCCGGGGATGCGGAAGGTGATCGCGGCGATCGCAGCAACGACGTTCACCACCAGGCTGAAGACTATCCCCGTGGTCAGGACCTGCGCCCACAACGCCGTTCTGGAAAGTGCCCGGGCCTTCTTCTGTGCGAACCAGCCGCTCAGCAGCAGGGCCGCAATGCTGATTGCCGTCAGCAGAAACGGGACCGCGAAAACGCTTCCGGAGCCATGAAGGGGGCCGAGGAAAGGGACGGTTGCATCAATGCTGGTACCGGTTGTTCCCAACATGCCCATGGTGACAAGCTGGGCGGCCATCGGAAATAGCATCGACCACATGGACGGCATGGATGCATCCGATCCGGTTCCGGTGAACGGGTTGGAGGGGATGCTGGAGTTGCCGCCGGAGCCGCTCGCCGTGGTCCCAACCAGCACCAGCAGGAGCAGTACGACCGCGGCCAGCAGGGAAACGACATACGCTCCGGCTCCTGCGACGGCACCGACCCAAAGCTTCTTCACGTCAAGTTGAGCCGCCAATCTTGACCAGTCAGGTCCGACGGCGGCGGACGGAGTAGGCTGCGGCGCGGACGCCGTGGTGGGCCCCGGCCCGGGGGCCAGGGTGGGAGTCTGAGGTTGCGTCCAGGGTGCCTGCGGACGCTGCGGGGCCGTCCGCGGAACCGGCGGTGCTCCGGCCGGGAGTGGCGGCGGTCCAGTGCGCGGATCTTCCGGCCGACCAGCGTCCTGCGGCCCGATCTGGTTCTCTATCAATTTAGCTCGCCAATTTTCGTCCAAGCGATTGGTTACGGGACCAGAGTACCGAACCTCGCAGACACTATTGGGGCATGGGTCCGCGGACAATCGCGGCACAGGCCTGCGGGCTGACGCGGCGTAGGTCCGCAGGACGTCGAGTAGCGGCCTATTGCGAAGCGACTAACGGGCCAATAGTTAGGCTATTCTGTGCTGATTAGGACAATAGCGCTGAGTGAGGCCAAGGATAAGCTGTCCGCCCTGGTCGAAGAGGCCGATACCACCCATGAAATCATCCAGATTACCCGTCATGGACAACCTGCCGCCGTGATCATGTCGGTCGAGGATCTGGAATCTCTGCACGAGGCCCTTCATTGGCTCTCCCAGCCGAATATCCGCGAAGATCCTGCCGAGGGCCCCGGGACACCGCAGAGGGGAACACCGTCAGCGGAGATGAACTACGCCGGCAGATCGGTCTCCCGCTGGATAGCCCCACCCCGTGACGGATCAGCCGCCGTGGTCTGTCGATGTCACCGCCCCCGTGCTTCGGGGCCTTCACCGGCTGCCCGGAATAGCCGCGGCGGCGATCATAAAATTTATCACTGGCGCCTTGGCTGCGAATCCGACAAAGCTAAGTAAGCCGCTGGTGAACGAGTTGGCCGGGAAGCGAAGCGCGCGCCGTGGCGATTACCGTGTTCTTTTCACGATCGATGATCGTGATCACCGGATCCTCATCATGAGGATCGACCATCGGGCGGATGCCCACCGGGCGGATGTCCACCGGCCACGCTGATATCCCCCACGCTAATATCCCCCTGGGCTATTGACCTGCGGCGTTGCGGGTCTGCCACCACTATTCCGGCAGGGGTTTGCGCGCCGTCTCCGGCAGGAAGATGTAGACCACCAGGGAAATGGCGGTCAGGACCATCACGTACCAGCCGAACAACCCCGGGTTGTTCCACTCGGCGAAGAGGGTGCCCATGAGCGGGGCCGTACCGCCAAAGAGAGCGACGGCCAGCGAGTAGGGGAAACCGATGCCGGCGGCACGGACATGGGTCGGAATTGTCTCGGCATTGATCGCCGCCGAGATGGAGGTGTAGCCGCTGAGGACGAGCATGCCGAGCAGCGTGACGCCAAGACCGCCCCAGAAGCCGGATTTGGACACCAGATACAACCCGGGGATGATTCCGGCCGTGAAGATGGCCGCGAATCCGATCAGCAGCGGCCTGCGGCCTATCCGATCCGAAAGCGCGCCCACCAGCGGCTGGATGAGCATGAAGAACACCAGGGCAATCGTCGACATCAGCAGCAGCGTGCCCTGGCTCAGCGAGCCGTTGGCCTTGGCATATGTGGGCAGGTACGTGGTCCAGGTGTAATACGTGATGGTTCCGGCGATCGTGATGCCCACAATCAGCAGCGACTGCCGGGGATACTTGATCAGCGCGTCGAAGACCCCGGCCCGCTTGGTCTTTTCCGGTTCGATGAATGTTTCCGCGGCGCCGCGCCGGATCCACAGTCCAACGAGGCTAAGGACCGCACCGAGGATGAACGGCACGCGCCAGCCCCATGCATTCATGCCGGCTGAACCGAGGTTGAATACCAGGCCCGCTGCCAGGCCGGAGGCGATGAGCTGACCGAACGTGGTGGAGACGTATTGGAATGAGGAAAAGAATCCGCGCCGGTTGGCGGGCGCGGATTCGACCAGGAAGACCGAATTGGCGGCAAATTCGCCGCCCACCGAAAGCCCGGAAATCATCCGGCCCAAGATCAGGATGATCGGGGACCAGGCCCCCACCGCGTCAAAGGTTGGCGTAAGGCCCACAATGAGGCTGCCCAGACCCATGGTGAGAATGGTCAGTGAAAGGGTGTTTTTGCGGCCGATCTTATCCGCCAGATTGCCAATGAAAAGGCCGCCAATGGGCCGCAGCAGGAACGCCGCAGCGAAGATGGCGAACGCACTGAGCAGGGAAGCGGTGGGATCATGCGATGGGAAGATCTGGCCGGAAAAGTTCACTGCCAGAAAGCTGTAGGCATACCAGTCGTACCATTCGACGGCGTTCCCGACACCGGCGGCGGCGATCTGCCTGACGCCGTTGCCGGTACCCGTGGGATTGATGGTTGTGTTCGCCGCCATGTGATGCTCACCGACCCTTGTGAATTCGTGCCACCGCTGACTCTGGCCACGATACGCCGCCCGTCAAGAACCGCGGAAGCGTGCCGCCCGCCCCGCAGCAAGGTGTGGGAAGATCGGGCCATGGCGATCAAATCACTGCGGGCCCGCCGCGCACACCTGCGCTTTGCGATCATGATCCTTGCCGGCATTGCTGCGTGCTTATTGACGGCGCTGGCAGGTGAGTGGATCTACGCACCTGCCGTGGGCTGGGCGGCGGCGGCGCTGATATACAACCTCTGGATCTGGCTGACCATTTCCCCAATGGACGCTGACACGACGGCGCGGCACGCGGTGGAAGAGGATCCCCGCCGTGCCACCGCCGATCTGCTGATTGTGCTGGCCGCACTGGCAAGCCTGGCCGCCGTCGTGCTGGTCATGATTGCAGCACAGGATGCCAAGGGCATTGCCCGATTACTGCTGGCGCTGCTCGCCCTGCTGACGGTCACCCTGTCCTGGCTGATGGTGCACACGCTGTTTACGCTGCGCTACGCGGAAATTTATTATTCCCAGCCCGTACCGAAGGGCATCAGTTTCAATCAGGACGAGCCGCCGCAGTATACGGACTTCGCCTACACCGCCTTCAGCCTGGGCATGACATTTCAGGTCTCGGACACGGACATCCAGACCCGGGAAATGCGCTCCGCTGCGCTCCGGCACAGCCTGCTGGCCTACGTGTTCGGCACCGGCATCCTTGCCAGTACCATCAACCTGGTGGTCAGCCTGGCCCAGTAGTGCACCGGATCTCCACGCGGCCGCGGACGGCCTCGGCCGATCACCGGATCGTATGGCCAATCCGGGCGCTACACCACGGTGCCGAAGAAAACCTCCGCTGTCCGTGCCAGCCGGCCCGGATCCTCCACTCCGCACAGTTCCCTGGCCGAGTGCATGGACAGCAGCGGCGTGCCGACGTCGACGGTCCTGATTCCGAGGCGGGTCGCGGTCAGTGGTCCGATGGTCGAGCCGCACGGCATCACATTGCTGGAAACGAATTCCTGATACGGCACCCCGGCACTCCGGCACAGGCGCGCCCAGACGGCCGCCCCGGCCCCGTCCGTGGCGTAGCGCTGATTGGCATTGATCTTCAGCAGCGGGCCGCCGTTGAGCACCGGACGGTTGGCAGGATCGTGGCGCTCCGGATAGTTCGGATGCACCGCGTGCCCGGCGTCGGCGGAGACACAAAAGGAATTACTGAAGGCGCGGCGCCGTTCGCTCACCGTCGCACCGAGCCCGTCGGAAACCCGGGTCAGGACATCCTCCAGGATCGGACCGCAGGCGCCGGAGCGGGAGGCGCTGCCCACTTCCTCGTGGTCAAAAGCTGCCAGAACGGCGATCGGACCGTCCGCCGCGCCGGCTTCCGCGGCCGCGATCAGTGCGGCCAGACCCGCATGGACGGAGGTGAGGTTATCCATCCGGCCGGAGGCGAAGAGCTCACCCTCTGCGCCGAAGACGGCCGGAGCCTGCGTATCGGCCAGGACGATGTCGAACCCGCCGATCTGCCCCGCATCCAGGCCCGCCTCGGCCGCCAGCAGCCCGAGCAGGTCAGCGCCGGCCGGATCACCGAGTCCCCAGACCGGATTCATATGCTGCTGCTTGTCCAGCACCAGGCCCTCGTTGACTCCGCGGTCCAGGTGGATGGCCAGTTGCGGGAAACGCAGCAGCGGACCGGTGGCCACCAGAGCCTCGCTTCCGTCCAGCGCCACCAGTCTGCCGGCCAGTTTCAGCTCCCGGTCCAGCCAGGAATTCAGCAGCGGGCCACCGTAGACTTCGACGCCGGCCTGCAGCATGCCGAATTTTCCGGTGGTGGGCTTGGGTTTGAGCTTGAAGGACGGCGAATCCGTGTGTGCACCGACAATGTTGAAGCCGGTGGCCGCCGTGGCGTTCTGCGGCGTCAGCCAGGCGATGATGGCACCGTCACGGAGGATGAAGAACCGTCCCGGGCCGCCGGTCCATGACTGCGATTCGTCCAGTCGGGTGAACCCGGCGGCGGTCAGTCGGCGGCCCGCCTCATGGGCGGCATGAAAGCTCGACGGCGACGCGCTGATGTATGCGGCCAGGTCCTGGATGTGGTGCACGGCTTCACTCATACATCGATTCAATCAAACTTTCCGCGGCCGCGTCGCCACTCCCGTTGCGGAATGTAAATGCCAACGGAATCTCCTCCACCAACAGGACATATGGGGCAGTTGACGGGGCAGGGGACCTAATAGTCGGGGTTGCTCGGCACCACCAGGCCGGTCTCATAGGCGTAAACCACCACCTGGACCCGGTCCCGCAGATGCAGCTTCGTCAGGATCCGGCGCACATGGGTCTTCACCGTCGCCTCGGACAAAAAGAACCTGTGCGCGATCTCGGCGTTGGAGAGCCCCTCGGCGATGGCCGCCAGGACCTCGGTTTCACGCCGTGTCAGCTCCTTGAGCAGCGGATCCTTGGACTCGTGCCCGTTGCGGGCGGGTCGCGAGCGGACAAAATTCTCCAGCAGCCGCTGGGTGACCCGCGGGGCCACCACCGCATCCCCGCTGGCCACCAAACGGATCGCGCGGACCAGTTCCGCGGGTGCGACATCCTTGAGCAGGAACGCACTCGCTCCCGCCTGCAGCCCCGCAAACGCATATTCGTCCAGGTCGAAAGTCGTCAGAATGATGATCCGGGCGCAGGCACCGGACGCGGTGATTTTCCGGGTGGCCTGGATGCCGTCCATGACGGGCATCCGCACATCCATCAGCACCACATCGGGCCGCAGCTGTGCCACCTTGGCCACCGCCTCGGCACCATTTGACGCCTCGCCCACCACAACGATCGATTCGTCGCCCTCCAATATCAGCCGGAACCCCATCCTGAGCAACGGCTGGTCATCCACCAGCAGCACGGAAACCGGTGCGTCCGCGGCCGGCGTGCCGCCGTCGTCGCCCTGCGCGTGCGGGCTCATGGTCTCCTCAACGCTCGGCCGGCATTCGTGAAAATCGACGGGCTCTCGGACCCGGTGTGCAGGATTACCTCAACCACCCATCCGCCATAGGGGCCTGGGCCTGCCTGCACCGTTCCAGCATAGATGCCGGCGCGCTCCCGCATGCCCACAATCCCCTGCCCCGTTCCGACGGACTGATCCCCGGGCGCACTGCCGCGGCCGTCGTCGGAGATCCGCAGCCGCAGCTGGCGGTCAAGATGGGCAATCTCCACCTGTACCCGCGAAATGGACCTGCCGTACCGCAGCACATTGGTCAGTGACTCCTGCAGGATCCGGTAGACGGTGAGCTGAAGGGTCGGGTCCGGCGGAAGCGCCGGTCCGGACCTGGTCAGCGTCAGCGGCAGCCCGGCCGTCCGGAACCCGTCCAGCAGATTGTCAATGTCCGCTCCGGCCGGCAACGGAGGCCTGCCGTCAGACCGGTCCGATTCATCGGCCCGCAGCACGCCGAGCACCCGGCGCATGTCAGCGAGGGCGGTGCGTCCGGTATGGGAGAGCTCGCCCAGCACCTCGCCGGCCCGGTCCGGACTGCGTTTAACCACGACGGCGGCGCCGTCCGACAGCGCGATCATCACCGTCAGTGAATGGGCCACCACGTCATGCATTTCGCGGGCGATCCGGTTGCGCTCGGAGACCGAGGCCAGCTGCGCATTACGGTCCGCCCAGGCGCGCAGCTCCACCTCGTGTTCGCGGTCGCGCCGAACGTTGATGCCGATGCCGGTGGCGATGACGTTCGACAACAGCACGACGACCGCGGTCACGATGCCCGCGACGGCGGCCGCCGGGCCACCGGCCTCCGCCACCTGCGCCGGAAGCGGGGCGAAGAGCAGCAGCACGAGCACCAGCGGCAGGCTGACGGCAGCCGTAGTGGCGAAGCTGAAGGTCCGGCGGCGCTGCACAGCGACGGCGTACAGCCCGAACCACAGGCTCATGCTGGCATTGCTGGCCAGCGGTTCCAGCGCCAGCAGCGCGGTCTCGATCACCGCCAGCAGGACGACGACGGTGACCGGCCGGTAGCGCCGGAACATCAGCAGCCCGGCGGAGACGACGGTTAGGATCAGGTGCAGAAACGCGCCATGGGTCAGCTGCTGGATCACCGTCGACGCGGACAGCAGCAGGTAAATGGCGACGATCACCAGATCCATCATCAACGGCCGCTCGTAAAAGAACCGCCGGAAGGCTCCGCGCCGCCGCGCCGTTAGCTCGGCCGGAGACAGGGCTGCTATGCCCTGCCCCCTATACAGTTCGGCAGAGGAGCCGGCGGCTGTTCTTTCCGCCGGTGCCCCTGCCTGGTCTATGGTCCCCATGCTGGTGAGCTTCGATGCCGCCTTGTCGGACCGGCTAGACGTCGCGCTTCTTGAGCGTAACCACTGCCGGAATCAGGAAGACCAGGATCCAGGCCAGGAAGATCAGACCACCGGCCCAGGGGTCAATGAACGCGTCGATGTGCCCAATCTCCAGCATCCGGCCACCGGCAACGCTGGGAACGTATTCGTTGACATGCTTCCAGAATTCACCCGGCACCAGACCAAGCAGCGAAGTGGCGAACGGGAGCACGAAGAAAAGCGCGACGAGGATCATGATCCCGCCGGCGGAATTGCGCAGCAGCGCTCCGAGCGAGAGTCCGATCAGGGCCACCCCCGCAACGTAGAGACCGCCGAGGAAAATCCCTTGCAGCACACCGTCCCGCTGAAGACTCATGCTGACGCCGTAGGCCTTCAGAATGGGAATGGAGATGAGAAAGGTCACCAACGCGGCGACAACGGTGAGCACATAGGAGACCACTACCAACACGATGGCCTTCGCCGCGAACGCCGGCAGGCGCTTCGGGACGGCCGTCATGGTGGAGCGGATCATGCCCGTGGCAAATTCCGAGGAGATGAACAGCACGGCCAGCGAGCCCAGGATCAGGATCCCGATCTGCAGGCCGGCGTTGGGGACCCCGTATATCTCGAAGCCGTGCGGAAGGCCCTGCTCCGCCATCGCTTCGGACAGCTTGACGCCGCCGGCGCCCCGGGCCGGGCCCCCTTCCCCGGCGCCGCTCATGAGCTCCTGGATCACGGTTCCGCGTAGCCACGCTGCCAGGGTTCCGACGCCGATGACGGCCACAAAGGCGCCGACGAGCAAGAGTTTCGTGGACAGCAGCGAACGGAACTTGATCCATTCGGAGTTCAGGACGCCCGTAAAAGTCAGGCCGCGGGTACCGGCGGTGGATGGGGCGGCCGCGCTATGTGCGGCGGTTGAGGTGCTCATGGTGCTTATTTTCCTTCCGTACGGGAGAAACCGCTGCCGGACATCGGGCCGGCATCCGTGCCGGCCGGCGGAAAGCCGGCCCTGGCGGGGGCCGCCCCGGCGAGGAGGCCTTGGCCTGCACCCGTGCCGGGGGCGCCGTTGAGGCTATGGGAGTGATATTCGACTTCGTCCTTGGTCAGATCGAAATACGCCTCTTCCAGTGAGGCATTCAGCGGGGTCAGCTCGTAGACCAGCACCCGGTTGTCCAGTGCGATGCGGGCAATCTGGTGCGCATCGAGTCCGGACACCTCCAGCGTCTCGTTTTCGCTGCTGTTCACGCTCACACCTTCTGCCGCCAGCAGACCGGCCAGCTCGGAGACCTGCGTCGTCCGGACCCTGGTCCGGGCCTGCTGCTTGCCCGCGATGATGTCCTTGATGGGCGCGTCGGCGATGATCCGTCCGCGGCCGATGACGATCAGGTGGTCCGCGGTCTGGGCCATTTCGCTCATCAGGTGCGAGGACAGGAAGATGGTCTTGCCCTGGCCGGCCAGGTACCTGACCAGATTGCGGACCCAGAGGACGCCTTCAGGGTCCAGCCCATTGACGGGTTCATCCAGAATGAGAGTCTGCGGATCGCCCAGCAGTGCTGCGGCAATACCCAGACGCTGTCCCATGCCCAGCGAGAAGCCCCCCGCTTTTTTCTTCGCCACGTCCGCCAGACCGGTCATTTCAATGACCTCGTTCACCCGGCCGGTGGGAATATTGTGCGTCGCCGCCATCGCCAGCAGATGGTTGTAGGCGCTGCGGCTGGTATGCACGGCCTTGGCATCCAGCAGGGCACCGACCTGGTGCAGCGGATCCTTGTGGTCGGCGTACGGCAGCCCGTTCACAATGACGGATCCTGCTGTTGGACGGTCCAGACCAACGATCATGCGCATCGTGGTGGATTTACCGGCACCATTGGGCCCGAGGAAGCCTGTCACCTGGCCTGGCTGGACGGTAAAGGTCACGCCCGCCACGGCGGTCTTTTCACCGTAATTCTTGGCGAGGTTTGTTGCCTCGATCATCTGATCATCCTCATTTGTGTAGATCTGCCAGCCGCCCGATTGCCGCTGTCCATCGATTACAGCCTCAACGCTACCCACCCTCCGGGCATTAAACGTCTGCCTGGGGGATGATTCAGGGTCCGCTCAGGGTAATCCATTGGGATGACATCGGGATTTTTCTTCGGATCGGCCCCGGCCCCGGCACTCTGAAAATCTACCGGGAACTGATCGAGGCAAACTTCCGGATGCACAGCGGCACAAACACCAACAGCATGACGGCCGCCCCGATCAGCACCGTCGCAATGGCATTTTGGATCGGCCACGAATCGGGCACCGGTGCCGAACCCAGGTTTCCGAAGAGCGTGCGGGCCGCGTGGACCAGGGCCGACACCGGGTTCCAATCCGCGAAAATCCGCAATGGACCCGGCAGATTACTCGACTGGACGAAGGCGTTGGAGACGAACGTGAGTGGAAACAGGATCACGAATGAGGCATTATTGATGGCCTCAGGCGTCTTGACCATCATGCCCAGCAGCGCCATCACCCAGCTGAACGCATAGGAGAAGAGCAGAAGCAACGCCACCCCTGCCAAGAACGAGAGCACGCTGGTATGAACCCGCCAGCCCACCAGCAGGCCGGTTCCCATCATGATCAGCATGGAAATCGAATTCAGGGCCAGGTCGCTGTTGGTCCGCCCGATCAACACCGCGGAGGAGCTCATCGGCAGCGTGCGGAACCTATCTATGATGCCGTCCTTGAGATCCTGCGCCATCGCAGAGCCGGAGAAGGTGGAACCGAACACCACCGTCTGACCGAAAATCCCGGCCATCAGATACTGCGTGTAATCCGTACCCGCCACCGCAATCGATCCGCCATAGACCTGGCTGAACAGCAGCACAAACATTATGGGCTGCAGCACGGCGAAGAGCAGCATCTCGGGTGAGCGCTTCATCTTGGTCAGGTTGCGCTTGGTGACCACCCACCCGTCCGAAACCCAGGACGCCACCGGGTGATCCACCGAGTGCGTCAGGGACTCGCCGGAAAGGTCTTGGGCCGCGGTGCTCACCTGGCCGCCTCCAGTGCGTCGTCGTCGTTCACTGTATCCTTTTCCGCCGTGTGGCCGGTCAGTGTCAGGAAGACGTCGTCCAGCGTCGGGCGGCGGATTCCCGCGTCATGCAGCCGGATCCCGGCCGCCCCCAACTCGCCCAGAACACGGTGCAGAGCTGCGGGGCCATCATTGACCTTCACCTCCAGCCGCCGTCCGTCCGCGGAAATGGAGGGTTCGCCGTCGCCGTGCCGCGCCAGTACGGTCATGACCTCGGGTCCGCTGAGAGCGTCGATGACCGTAATTTCAACCCGGTGGCCACCGGTCTGCGCCTTGAGCTCGTCGGAGGTTCCCTGGGCAATCACCTTGCCGCCGTCGATCACCGAGATTTCGTCTGCCAGCTGGTCCGCCTCCTCCAAGTACTGCGTGGTCAGCAGCAGGGTAGTACCGTCCGCCACCAGGGACCTAATCACGTCCCACATGGCCAAGCGGCTCCGGGGATCCAGTCCGGTGGTCGGTTCGTCGAGGAAGAGGACCTTGGGCCGGATAACCAGGGCACCCGCCAGGTCGATCCGGCGTCGCATCCCACCGGAGAACCCCTTGACCGGCCGGTTCTGCGCCGCCGTCAGCTCGAACATCTCGATCAGCTCGGCGGCCCGCTGCTTCGCCAGCCTGGCGCCCAAGTGATAAAGGCGGCCAACCATTTCCAGATTCTCAAAGCCCGTCAGGTTCTCGTCCACCGCAGCGTATTGGCCGGACACCCCGATGAGGCGGCGGGCTGCTTTCGGGTCCCGCACCACGTCGACCCCGGCAATGAGCGCCGAGCCGGAATCCGGACGCGTCAGGGTCGTCAACACCTTGGCCGTCGTTGTCTTGCCGGCTCCATTGGGGCCGAGCAGCGCCTTGACCGTCCCCTGCTGCACCGCAATGTTCAACCCGTCCAGGGCGTGAACACGGCCACCCTTGGCCTTGTACGTCTTAATCAGATCGTGGGCCTCGATAATTGCCATCGTTAATCCATTGCCGTCGTTAATGCCGGGCCTCGCAGCCGGAGGTGAGGCCACATTCCGCCGTCAGGCTCGCAGCGCCCGCATCGTCGGTGACCTACGTCACAAGATACCCGCTGCCGGTGCGGGCCACAACCGACAGCTCCGGCAGGGCCTGGCCGGCCGGCAAACCCGACGCACGGCACCGCGGTTTCGCGTCCGCCCTCAGGCCGGCGGCACCGACCGTCCGGACACCGGCAGCGGCCTGGCCGCCGGGGCGGTCAGAATGGATGCAATGATTGCCACCCCGACCGCCAGCAGCGCGACCCGGATCGTCAAATGATCCCCTAGGAAGCCCAGCAGCGGTGGCCCAGCCAGGAATGCCACGTAACCAATGGTGGAGACAACGGACACCCGTGCCGCAGCCCGCTTGGGATCGTCCGCGGCGGCGGACATGCCCATCGGGAAACCCAGGGCAGCACCGGCACCCCACAGGACGGCGCCCACTCCGGCAACCCAGATATTCGGACCAAACACAAAAATCACAAGTCCCACCAGGGAGGCACCGAGACTCGCATATAGCACCGGAACGCGGCCGAATCTGTCGATGTAACGCCCGCCGACGAAACGGAAGATGGTCATCGAGGCAACGAACACGGCGAACATTACGGCGCCCACGGACTCGCTGCTGTGCAGCCCGTCCACGGTGGCTTTGGCAATCCAGTCGTTGGCGGCCCCTTCGGTGAGCGCTGCACCCAGGACCACCAGCCCCACCAGCACCGTGCGCAGTTCCCGCCAAGCGCTGGG